>ODAI011143557.1_pt1 | contig 125089 bp, 106 predicted proteins | sample 1539321 | NCBI WGS metagenome assembly ODAI01 (sample SAMN02144231, study PRJEB22623) | gut metagenome | biome: sheep rumen | host: Ovis aries | place: New Zealand
ATAGATGCAGAGGGAAATGAGACATCCTATACGATGGATGAGAGTGATAACATCACATCCGTAACAGACCCTCTTGGAAATACAACAAGCTATACATACAATGCGGCAGACCTTCTTACAGAAGTTATAAACCCTGATGGAACAACAAGAAGATGGGATTATAACGAGATAGGCCATCTTGCATTCTATACAGATGAGAGCGACCATACGACAGCCATAAGATACAACACATCATGGAAAGAAGAGAGCATCACGCTTCCAAACGGCGGAATGATGCACTACGACTACGACCTTTTAGGAAATCTTGTTAAGATAACAGATCCTATGGGAAGAAAGACTGTATACAGCCATGATAATAACGGTAATGTACTTACTGTCGGAACTGAGATAAACAAAGAAGAAAACGACGGTACCTTAACCGAAACAATTATAAAGAATTCCTACACTTACGATAAACTTGGCCGCATTAAGACCGAGACAGATGGTGAGGGAAATACTACAACTTACGACTACGATAAGAACGGAAAACTTACCTGCAAGACAGATGCTCTTGGCGGAAAGACCTGCTATGAGTATGATGCACTTGGCAGAGTAATAAAGGTAACAGATGCCATAGGAAGAGAAGAATCATGTACCTATGACAAGAACGGAAATATAAAGACAGTAACGGATGCTGCAGGCGTAGTGACAGAGAATCACTATGAGAAGGGCAGGCTCCTTAAGGTTACCCAGAAAACTGCAGATAATGATGCACCGGAGATAATCATAAATGAGTTTGAGTATGACTCATGTGGAAGGATCTGCAAGCAGGTAGAAAGAGACGGATTTACTCTTTTCTATGAGTATGACAAAGCAGGAAGAGCAAACAAGGTAACAGGCTCAAACGGCAGAGTAATGGTATACTCCTATGATTCCATGGGAAGAGTTATTGAGACCGACGACTGTGGTACTATCACAAAGTATCGCTATACAGGCACAGGAAAGCTCTCTAGTGTCATTGATGCGCTTGGAAACGAGACAAGATATACATACAATGACCTTGACCTTCTCAGTAGTGTAGAGCGAGCAGAGGGAACAATAGAAAACGAGATAACAGACGATAACTTCCCTCAGGTAGACGGAAAAGGACATATCACTGTTTATGAGCATGACCTTTCAGGAAAACTTGTAAGCGTTACAGATGCTCTCGGACAGAAAGATATCTACAGATATGATGAGAGTGGTGAGCTCATATCACAGATAGACAGAGATGGTAACGAGACTGTCTATACAAGAGACAAGAATGGAAACATTACAGGCATAAAGTATGCTGACGGAAATGAAGTTCGCTATAAGTACAATGCTATTGCAGTACTTGAAGAAGTAAAAGAAAAGATCGGACTTACAAAGATAGAGTCTGACATCCTTGGAAGAACTATAAAGGTCACAGATCCAAACGGTGAAACAGTCGGATATGAGTATGGACCAAAGGATGAAAAGACAGCAGTTATCTATCCTGACGGAAAGAGAGCTGAGTATCGTTATGACGTACTTGGAAGACTGTTAGAGCTTAAAAATGTAGGAGCAGGTAATAGCGATGAGATAATAAGATACAGCTATGATGATAACGGTCATCTTTCAAAGAAGCTTTTCCCTAACGGAGCGGGAACTTGCTATGATTATTATCAGGGCGGACTTTTGAAATCTCTTACAAGTGCTGATAAAGACGGAATACTTGACAGATATGAGTACGCATACAACGAAAAAGGTAACAGGACTCAGATAAAGAGATACAGAAGAGACCTTAGAAATGTAAGCGGAACATACGATTACGCTTATGATGAACTTGGTAGACTTACTGAGAGTAAGAAAGATGGAATTCTTCAGAACAGTTATTCATATGATGCGTTTGGAAACAGAATAGCGGAAGAAACTGAAGGGGTAAGAACAACTTATTCCTATGACGTTGTTGACAGGCTGATAGGAAAGATAGAGCATACAGGAATAAATAGTGCTGAAACTCTTAATACATCCTATGCATATGACAGACGCGGAAATCTAATAAGAGAGTATGAAAATGATGCTCTTATAAAGACTTACGATTTCAATCTTCAGGGAATGCTCGAAAAGTCAGTAGTTAATCCTGAGACCAAGCTTCAGAAGAAGATAAGCTACACATATAACTTCATGGGACAGAGAGTTTCAAAGAAATCTGACCTTGAAGAGATAAGATATCTTACAGATATAACAAGAGATCACAGCAATCTCCTTAAAGAGACTGTAAACGGTAAGGAAAGAACATATACATACGATGCAGCTGTAGTAAGTTTTAGTACAGAAAAAGAAAACTTCTACTATCAGACAGATGAACTTGGAAGTACGATGTACCTTACAGGAACAGACGGAGCATCATATAGTCCTTATGTTTACGATCCTTTTGGAAACAGACTTGATCCAAAGACCGGAAGAAGAAAAGGCTACAGCGTAGATGGAAACATAATCCAGCCATTTGCATTCACGGGCTACAGAGAAGAAGAGAATGGATTATACTACGCTCAGGCAAGAAGCTATGATCCAAGAAGCGGTAGATTTACAGGTGAAGATAAAGTCAGAGGACTGATAACACTTCCTGATTCATATAACAGGTATGTATATTGTTGTAATAGTCCGATACTATTTGTGGACTTCAATGGACTATTTCCGACTATACTTGCGGGAGCAATTGGCGGAGCAGTTATAAATACTGTTGCATATACAGTTGGTGCCGTTATAAGTGGAGATAAAATAACAGTCGAAGGTCTTGCTTCATCTGCTGCAAGTGGGGCTGTTGTAGGAGGAATGCTCGGAGCAGGTATAACCAATCCGGCTATTTTAGGAGCAGCCGGAGGAGCAGCATCAAGTCTGGTATCAGGTGCGATGAATGGCCAAAGCGGAAAAGAGCTTTTACATACAACAAAAGTTGGAGCATTACAAGGCGGATTAATGGGATTGGCATTTAGCACATTAGGTCCCGCGGCAACTATTGCCACAGGAGCTGTGATGAAAGGAGGCCAAAACCTTATTGAACAAGTTTTTGATGACGATCCAGGTGTAGATTGGATATCTGTTGGAAGGCATACGCTTGGAGGTGCAGCTGAGACAGGAACTGCAATGCTTGGATATAGTAAGATGGGAAGCTATCTTAACGGAAAGCAGAAGGCGATAGTTGGACAAAAGACCGAAGCTGCATACAATAAAATGGTAAAAGGCGTAAAGCAGACTGCATATAACGCCCAGAAAAATATTCAACAAGCAGTACAAAACATGGGAGAAATGCTGTCTCCAAGGTATCAGCTATCTACTCCTGAAGGGTTTACGTTTGATGCACCTGGCTATGAGAATGGAACAATGTATGCAAAAAGCTCTGGCAATGGTGGCGGAACGAGCAAGGCAAGTAATGCTAAGCCTGTCGAGCCATATGAGGTGACTTCATATGAAGACTTTAAGAATAGATCAGTAGTTGGCGATGGATTGGAAGGACATGAGTTATGGCAACATGCTAATTTAAACGAAAATGGATATGCAAAGAGTAGATTATCAACACAAGCATCGAAAGAGAATCCAGTTATGGCATTGCCACATGAGGTTCATGTAGAAGTAACTAATGCACAAAGTGCATATGATGCTAGGGCACAACAACCGGTAGATAATATATATTCGAATGCTGAGATATTGTATAATAATCCCAAAATTCCAAACGAACAAGTGGATATACATTTAGAAAAGGCGTTGGAACATTATAATAATGTGAAGGGGAATTCAAAATGAAATATTTAGAAGAATTAAAAGAAGCAGTCAAAAAAGAAGATTTTGGTCAGACATTTTTAATATTAGAAAAGATAAAAAATGAAGAAAATCCTATGGATTATTTTGAGGATTTATTTATGTTTATGGAGAATAATCCAAATATTGATTATGGTATGCCGGGACCAATTGTTCATTTTATGGAATCTTACTATAAAAAGGGATATGAAGATGAATTGCTGAAATCAGTTAAAAGAAAACCAACTCAACATACAGTATGGATGCTTAACAGAGTATTAAATGATGTCAATTTGATTGGCAGGGAAAAATATATAGGTGTTATGGAAGAATCTATAAAAAGAACTGATGTTGATCTTGAAACTAAAAAAGAAATAAAAGGATTTTTAGAGTTTCAGAATATAAAGTGATAACATCTAATTGTGAATAGCTTAAGCCGAGAATCGTGATGATTCGCGGCTTTTTAGTTTTACGAATCCGTGAAATTTGTAGTTGAGAAGTATGCCAGGGGGGATACGAACGTTCTGAATCATTTTGACCATTTCTGCAATACGACATATTATTGTCTATAGATGTTTAACGAGCTAGAGATTGGAGTACTGATGAATAAGAGAAGAATTTTGGCGCTGATGATTGTTTTGCTCATGGCTTCTGCAACCGGGGGTGGAAAGGATGAGGTAAATATCGAGTCCGGTGAGGAAAGCACAAGTTCAGAAGCCTCGGTGGAAGTTGTATCCGGTGCTTCTGTCGATTCGGCAGAAGAAGACAGTGCAAGCGTTTTGGATAGTTCAGAAGATTATTGGTCCAAGCTTTACAGTGAGGCAAAAGAATGCCCTAATGCCGCTAATTTTGAAGGAAAATGGTATGGCGGAGAGCACTCGTCTTATAGCGGGGAGATTACAATAACAGATCAGAGCGAAAAAGGATTTCACTTTTCGGGTTTCTTTTATTATTACCTTCACACAGGGGAGATAGAAGGAGACGCGCTTTTTGTAAAAGATAATGTTTCGGTCTACAAGTATACCGAAGCGGAAGATGAATATCTGAGCTTTGAAATGGACGGTGATACCGTGCATGTCAAGCAGGTAGGATTACTCGGTTTGGGGATGAACGTGTGGGCCGGCAGAGATTATACACGAGATAAGAAAGCATTTATAAATGATGACATACTGAATAAAGCTTATACAGAGTCGCAATTATCTGAGATCAAAAAGCTTATTGGAGACGACGAGTTGTATGAGGATTACTTTAAGTTTGGAACGGAAATCGGGGCGGTCGGTTATAAGGATACCGAGACTAAATCCGGTGAGAAATGCAGATTTGTAGATTGCCTTGTTCCGACCTATGGTACGGAGTATGCTGCTGTGCTTATGGATAACGGAAAGATATATTTGAAGCTTAAGGTCTATGGCACTTGCGACAAGCTATATACAAACGATTCCGCATATACCGGAGAAGATGTACCTGAAACGGTTAGTGAGTGATGTCTCGTATCTTTGACCTTTTTTCAATCGCATCATATTATAGTTTTATAGACAATATATCGGAAAAACGATTTTGTTTGAGGTGACGTATATGCGTATTTTGATTGCAGAGGATGAGGTTGCGACAGCGAAGGCGCTTAAGATATTGCTGGAGAAAGCAATGTACTCCGTAGATATTGTGCATAACGGAGATGATGCGTGGGATTATATACAAGAAGGTTCATATGAAGTGATCGTTCTTGATATTATGATGCCCGGAAAGAGTGGGATTGAAGTCTTGTCGCTCATAAGGCAGAACGGAATTAGGACGCCGGTCCTGCTCCTTACATCCAAAGCTGAGATAGAGGACAGAGTTGCGGGGCTTGAAGCGGGAGCGGATGATTATTTACCGAAGCCGTTTGCTACAAGTGAACTGATAGCAAGAGTTAGGGCATTGGGACGTCGCAGTGAGAATTACAAGGATTCTGTTCAGAGTATCGGAAATATTGTCCTTGACAGCAACAAGTACGAAATAAGTGTTGGGAAAAAGAGCGTCAAACTTACCAATAAAGAGTTCCAACTTATGGAACTCTTTGTTCTTCATCCGGGGCAGGCATTCTCAACAGAGCACCTGATGGAAAAAATATGGGGTTATGATACGGAATCCGACATAGACGTGGTATGGACTACCATAGGATATGTGCGAAAGAAGTTAAGGCAGATTAAGGCAAATGTGGAAATAAAGACAATGCGTGGCATCGGATATGCCCTGGAGGTGACCTCATGTTGAAAAGAATGCGTTGCCGTATGATAATCGCAGCTATGGCGGCTTTTTTGGCAGTTATACTTATGGTTGCATTTCTTGTAAATCTTATCAATTACAGAGCTGTAACAAAGCGCCTTGATGAAACAATTATGACTATTTATGAATTTGAGGAGAAAAAGCCACAGCCGCCGAATCCCGGAATGAATAACGGACAGCCGGGGGGCGGCGACAATCAGGCTGTTCCCGGACCGCAGGCTCCTCCGGATGGCCCTTTTAGAGGTTCACCGGATGCGGAAGCAGGATATATGACGCGTTTCTTTGTCGCGCGGCTTGATGAGGACGGCAATGTAATGTCAACTTCGCTTGATTTTGTTGCTTCAGTTGATGCCTCGGGAGCTAAGCAGCTCGCAGAACAGGTTAATTTGGGCAAAAAAGATTGCGGATATATAAAAGAATTCAGATTCAGAAAAATAAGATCGGGAGATTCCACGATGATCGTATTCCTTAATTCTATGAGAGAGTTACAGTTCATGCGTACATTAAGGTCATTGACGATTGTGGTTTCAGTTGAAAGTCTTTTATTGGTATTTATATTGGTAGTTCTTTTTTCAAACAGGGCGATACGACCGATTGCAAACAATATCAGAAGGCAGAAGCAGTTTATCACGGATGCAAGCCATGAATTGAAAACTCCGCTTACGTCAATAAGTACAAGTCTGGATGTCCTTAGCATGGAACGTGAGGATGACGAATGGCTGGATAATATCAGGAAGCAGACCGATAGAATGAGTAAGCTTGTGAGCGAGCTTGTTCAGCTTTCAAGGCTTGATGAAGATATTCCGCTTCCCGACAAGGAACATTTTTCGCTTAGCGCTGTAGCATGGGAAGTAGCGGAGATATTTGAGGCACAGGCTAAGGCAAGTGAAAAGAAATTTTCTGTGGATATTAAGGATGATGTAAATCTGTACGGAGACAAAGCGGCAATTCACCAAATGCTGTCGGTGCTGCTTGATAATGCGATAAGGTATTCGAATCCAAATGCAGATATCAGATTCAGTGTTTATAAAAAGAAAAACAAGGTAGTTATTGAGGTTTTCAACACATGCGATTTAAGTCCGATACCTGATACCGAGAAGCTGTTTGATCGTTTCTACAGACCGGATGCGTCAAGAAGTACGCAGACGGGCGGAAACGGTATCGGACTTGCAATCGCAAAGGCGGCAGCAGAAGCACACGGTGGCACGATAAGCGCAGATTGTCCGGCTGGCAAAACAATGACAATAAAAGTTAAAATCTGATCTACTTGAAAAAGAGAAGTCGAAAAAGACTTCTCTTTTTTTCAGGTTCATTTCAGGTTGGGAAATTATTATGGCTTCAAGAGGATGAGGAAAGGAGAGAAAGAGTAGTGGAAAAGCATTACAGACATGAGCTCAAATTCAGTATTTCTTATTCTGAATACATAGCGATGCGAAAGCGTCTTCAAAATATAATGAGCTCCGATCCACATACAGATTCTGAAGGCCTTTATCAGATCAGAAGCATTTATTTTGACAACAGCGATGACAAGGCGCTGCGAGAGAAGATAGACGGAATACAGAAACGTGAGAAATTTAGAATCAGGTATTACAATGATGATTTTTCTTTTATAACACTTGAAAAGAAGATGAAGATCAATGAGCTGTGCCTTAAATATGATGCAAGGATTACCGAGAGCGAGTGCAGAAAGATACTTGAAGGAGATTTGGAATTTATGAAGGACAGTCCGCATGAGCTTGTAAAAGAGCTGTACGCAAAGATGAGATATCAAAGGCTCGTTCCGAGAGTTTTGGTGTCATATGTGCGAGAACCGTATATATACAAGCCTGGAAATGTCAGGGTTACGTTTGATTCAAGGATAAGAACAACTCTTTTTAACAGGGAATTTCTTACAGAGAATGTTAATGATATAAGCGCAACGGATAACCCGGAGGATATGATACTGGAAGTAAAATATGATGCATTCTTGCCGGCGGTAATACAAGATCTTATACAGGTCAACGGCATGACACGGCAGTCATTTTCAAAATACGGAGTGTGCAGGAGATTCGGATAAAAATTTCCGGACAATAATTTGTTCATTTGTAGGAGGAAATAATAATGTCATTTAACGATATATTTAAATCAAGTTTTTTGGAAAACGTAACACAGTTTTCGGTTGCAGATACACTGGTAGGAATGGCTTTTGCGTTGGCGATAGGATTGTTTATCTTTTTGATCTATAAAAAGACATTTAACGGAGTTATGTATTCAACCGGTTTTGCAATGACTCTTGTAGGACTTACGCTTGTGACTAACCTTGTGATAATGGCAGTTACGTCAAATGTTGTTCTTTCACTCGGTATGGTCGGCGCACTTTCGATTGTACGTTTCCGTACAGCAATAAAAGAGCCCATGGAAATAGTATTTTTGTTTTGGGCGCTTGCGGCAGGTATCGTGGTCGGAGCCGGAATGATTCCCCTTGCAGTGGTAGGATCTGCAATAATCGGGATTATTCTTGCTTTGTTTGCAAATAAAAAGGTTTCAAATGTGCCATACATACTTATCGTAGATTGTTACGATGAGAGGGCTGAAGAAAAGGCATACGGCATTATAAAAAAAGAAACGAGTAAGTATATCGTTAAATCTAAGACCGTTACCGACGATGGAATCGAGTTTACAGTTGAGATACGTACAAAAAATGCGGCAACAGGTTTTGTTAATCGGGTAAATGAGGTTGATGGTGTAACGAGTGCTACGCTTGTTGCATTTAACGGCGAGTACATGAGTTAAAGATCGATAGGAGGATCCTGTTATGGTTACAAACAAGCATATTAATAAGATTGTGGTGATCATCATGGCCATGGCTGTAGTGATATGCGTGCTTGCAGGAATAGTCGTGGGACGAAGTGATAAATATGCTGAGAATGCAAACATTTTAATGGAATATCCAAGTAAGCTTTTTGATACAAATGAAGTTATAAGTGTAAACATCAAGATGGATGAAGATGAATGGAATGAGATGTTAAAAAATGCAATGGCCGAAGAATATTACTCCTGTGATGTCGAGATATGCGGAACGACATTTAAGAATGTTGCTATACGTCCAAAAGGAAATACATCTCTTTCATCGGTAGCAAGGGATCCTGATACCGACAGATACAGTTTTAAGCTGGAATTTGGTCATTTTATGGAAGGGCAGACATGCTTTGGACTTGATAAGCTTATTCTCAATAATAACTACGCTGACGCCACCAATATGAAAGAGGCGATCGTATATGACATGTTCAACTTTATCGGAGCAGCATCACCGCTGTACAATTACGCATCGATATCACTAAACGGTGAGTACAAGGGTGTATATCTTGCATTGGAAGCTGTTGAAGAAAGCTTCTTGCTCCGAAACTACGGAACTCAGAACGGAGAGCTTTATAAACCCGAAAGTATGGGTGGCGGAGGCGGAGATAGATCCAAACAAGAACAGGGAGCAAAATCGCAACAAGGTCCGAGTGGTGGAAAGCCGGATCATGGCGATTTTAATCCGCAGGACAAGCCGGACATGGAGGGCGATACCCCCGGAGCACCTCCACAAATGCCTGACATGGAAGGCTTTGATCCTGCCAATATACCATCACCTCCGGAAGGAAAGGCTGGCGATGGGCATACCGGAAACAATGGCGGTGCAAATCTAAATTACATCGATGACAATCCTGACAGTTACTCGGTGATATGGGACGGCGAGATAACAGAGACGTCAGATGGAGACCACCTGAGAGTGGTTACGGCACTTAAGAATATAAGCGAAGGAAACGACATAGAGAAATACCTTGATGTAGACAATATTCTTAAATACATGGCTGTGCATACTTTTGCAGTAAATATGGACAGTCTGTCAGGGAATATGGCGCATAACTATTACCTTTATGAGCATGACGGAAAGCTTAATCTTTTTCCGTGGGATTATAATCTATCATTTGGCGGTATGTCATCCATGGGAAGAGGCGGAGAAGACAGCGATAAAGGAACTGAGATGGTAAATGATGCGATAGATACTCCATTTTCGGGAACCGACTTTTTTGACACATTATTGGAAAATGAGGAATATCTTGAAAAGTATCACGAGTATCTGAGAAAACTCACGGAAGAATATGTTGACGGAGGAAGATTCGAAGAAACCTATAACAGGATAGGAAGCCAAATAGATGCACTTGTTAAAGAAGATCCGACAGCGTTTTACAGTTACGATGAGTATAAGACGGCATGTGAAACATTGTATAAAGCGGTGAAGCTAAGAGCTGAAAGTATCAATGGACAGCTTGACGGAACGATACCGTCTACCGATGAAGAGCAGAAGCAAGATTCAGCTGCACTTATCGACGGTTCTGAAATTGATGTCAGCGCTATGGGAGCTCATAGCGGGGGGAAAAAAGAAGGCAATCCGGAATCTCAGGATAACAATTCCGTGAAGCATTCAAAGAAAAAAAGTGGATAATAAAAAAGGGAAACGTTTCAAAACGGCGTTTCCCTTTTTGCAGCATTGAGCCTTTTTTTAATAATAATCGTCTCTGTTTAGATTATATCCGATGATTGCACCGATTACACCGCCTATGATATGCGACAGGTTTGAGATGTCATCCTGCAGAAACAATCCGTCATGAATCTGCTGTCCGAGGAAAACAACCGTAACAAGTATAAAAGTCAGAGGGATGTCGCCCTGTCTGAAGTTTGTAAATGATGTAAGGAGTATAAAGGCAAATACAACTCCGCTGGCGCCGCACAAAGCAACGTTGACGAACAGGACATAATTTACAAGTCCGGTTACAAGTGCGGTTATTATAATTATTTGAAGGATAGGCTTGGAACCGTATTTTTCTTCAAGCAAAGGGCCCAGAAGCAATAAGTACGAGGCATTACTGATATAGTGTTCCCAACCGCTGTGTCCGAGTACGTGTGTAAAAAATCTGATATAAGTAAGCGGATCCGTCAGTGGCGATCTGTATGTCATAAAGAGGAGCTGGTCTGTCATACCGTTTGTAAAGGCGCTTAGCTCCAATACGCCAAAACTTAGCAACATAAATCCCAAAACAACCGGGGAATTAAACGTAATTCTTAATCTTCGCATAGAAACCTCACTTTTCTTAATGGTACTATAATAGCACTTATTTTAGAAAAATTTAAGAAATGTATATTTATATATATTGTGATCACTATTTTCAATTCAAGGGATTCAAGTTCAACTTGAAAAACAGATTGAAACTTAAATCAATACTCGTTAGAATAAAGGGGGCATCAAGTGTAATATAAAGGCATGACACATAACGTTTATATAAGAGTTATAAGGAGAGTTAAGATGAGTATAGGGGCAAATATCAAGGAACTTAGAGAAGAGCGTGATCTCACGCAGAATCAGGTGGCGGATGCGCTGGGAGTTACGTTTCAGGCTGTTTCTGCATGGGAGAGAGATGAGTACAAACCTGATACCGATAAGCTTGTGAAACTTGCTGAGTACTTCGGGGTATCTGTATCAGCGATTGCGGAAGAGAAGCACGGTGCGTTTAAGACAAAAGATGCGATATACGATTGGGAGCACATGAAAACTTATGTAAAGACAACGGCCAAGAATTTCAAGCTTTCTGATTCTTTGAAGGCAGTTGATTTTGCGGTAAAAGCTCATACAGGTCAGAACAGAAAATGTTCAAATGTTCCATATATATATCATCCGCTTAACCTGGCATGTCACGCTCTTTCTATGGACATTATCGATGATGCGGTAATTGCGGCATGTCTTCTTCATGACGTGGTTGAAGATTGCGAGATAGGACTCGATGAGCTTCCTGTGGGAGACGAGGCAAAAGAGCTGGTCAGACTCCTGACAAAAGAAGATACAAAAGGCAAAAACCGCGACGAGGTTATGATCGCTTATTACAATCAGATAGCGACAAATCCTAAAGCGGCACTCATAAAGTGCATGGACAGATGCAATAATCTTACGACAATGTCATGGGGACTCAGTCGTGAAAAGATATTCAGAATGATAAATGAAACAGAGAGGTATTATCCCGATCTTATCAAAGTGATCAAGTATACTACAGAATATAATAATGCCGCATGGCTCCTTAAGTATCAGATAGAGAGTATGCTTGATATTTATAAGAGATTACTGTGATTTTTTATTTCCATGAGAGGGGGCAAATATGGCAGAACTTAAGTGCCCGCATTGCGGACAGGCTTTTACGGTTGACGATACGGAACTTGGTTCCATTATGAAGCAGATAAGAGATAAAGAATTTGAAAAAGATCTTTCGAGCCGAGTTTCCGAGCTTGAAAGACACTATAGAGAAAAGCATGAGCTTGAGCTTGCGGCAAAAGAGAACGAGATCATCTTAAAGAGCAAAGCTCAGTATGAGAAGGAAAAAGAGGATCATCAAAAGGAACTTGATGACCTTAGAGCGCAGCTTAATAAGGCTCTTGAAGAGAAGAGTCTTCTTTCCATGGAAGTTAAAGGCGCTGAGGACAAGACAAAACTTGCCGTTCTTGAAGCCGTAAGAAAAGTGGAAACAGAGAAGAACGAGCTTGCCAATGCTCTTAACGATGAGAAACACGAACTTGAAAATGCCCTTAATCAGGAAAAAGAAAAGGGCAAGATCCTTCTTGAGCAGAAAGAGAAAGAAGTTGAGTTCTATAAAGATTTAAAGACCAAGATGTCAACAAAGATGGTCGGCGAGACGCTTGAGCAACACTGTGAGATACAGTTTAATCAGCTTCGTGCGACAGCTTTCAGAAACGCATATTTTGAAAAAGACAATGATGCAAGAAGCGGAAGTAAGGGCGACTATATCTACAGAGAGTGCGATGAGAACGGTGTTGAGATAATCTCAATAATGTTCGAGATGAAAAACGAGATGGATGAGACCGCGACAAAGCACAAGAATGAGGACTTTTTTAAGGAACTTGATAAAGACCGCAAGGAGAAAAACTGTGAATATGCCGTGCTTGTCTCACTTCTTGAGAGCGACAGTGAACTCTACAATGCAGGAATTGTCGATGTTTCCTATAAATTTGATAAGATGTATGTTGTGAGGCCGCAGTGCTTTATTCCTATAATCACGCTTCTTAGGAATGCTGCGTTCACCGCGCTTGAATACAAGCAGGAACTGCAGCTTGTACGCAATCAGGATATTGATATCTCAAACTTTGAAGACAGTCTGATGAAGTTCAAGAATGATTTTTCAAGGAATTATGAGATAGCGCACAATCACTTTGACAAGGCTATCGATGAGATAGACAAGACTATTCAGCACCTTGAGAAGGTGAAAAAAGAACTGCTCGGTTCCGACAATCAGCTCAGGATTGCAAACAGCAAGGTTGATGATGTCAGCGTAAAGAAGCTTACGCGAGGCAATCCGACCATGAAGGCGAAGTTCGAAGAAGCAAAAGGTGTGCTATAATGTTTTTTGCTGCACTTATTGCAGGAAATAATTTATATCGGAGCTAATTTAAATGTCTACTCAAAACAGAAGAGAATACTTTACCACAACACCTATACCGAAGCTTATTATGACATTATCTTTTCCAACCATAATAAGCATGCTGGTTACGGGAATTTATAACACGGCTGATACGTTCTTTGTATCGAGAGTTTCAAGTAATCCGGAAGTAAATACCGCAGCTACCGCGTCTGTAGGACTTGTTTTTACCGTTATGGCGATTATTCAGGCAGCAGGATTCTTTTGCGGACACGGATCGGGAAACTATCTGTCAAGAATGCTTGGCGCCGAGAAGTATGAAGAAGCAGATGAGATGGCATCTACAGGTTTTGCACTGTCGATCATTCTCGGAATTGCTTTTGCTCTTATCGGAAATATTTTTCTGACCGATATTGCCGGTGCACTTGGTGCAAAGAGTGCGCAGACTTTGACATTTACAAAGCAGTATATGAGGATTATATTGCTTGGCGCTCCGTTTATGATGGCGCAGTTTGTTATAAACAATCAGCTCAGATTCCAGGGAAGCGCATATTACGCAATGATCGGTCTTATGAGCGGTGCTGCGATGAATATGATACTCGATCCGCTTCTTATCATGGTATTTCACATGGAAGTTACGGGAGCTGCGATCGCAACGGTTATGGGACAGATTACAAGCTTTTTTGTCCTTCTAATCGGAACGACCAAGGGTGAAAATATAAAGCTTAATATTAAGAAGGTCAGACTTAACGGGCATTACCTCTTTGAGATAGCAAACGGAGGCGGACCTTCACTTGCAAGACAGGGACTTGCGGCTATAGCAACTCTCGTTCTTAACAGAACTGCGGGAAGCATAGGTGCTGATGCGGCAATTGCCGGAATGTCTGTTGCAACAAGAATCCTCATGCTTATGGTTTCGGCACTTATAGGATTTGGCCAGGGATATCAGCCCGTATGCTCGTTTAACTACGGCGCAGGACTTACGTCAAGGGTAAAAGAGGGATTCTTTTTCTGCCTTAAATATGCATCAATCTTCCTTTTGGGACTCGGAGCGGTATGTTTCTATTTTGCACCGAATCTGATAGCTCTTTTCTCCAAGGACGCAGCTGCCGTGGAGGTTGGTGTAAAGGCGCTCAGATTCCAGTGCGCGACGCTGTTCTTATCAGGCCCTATTGTAATGAGTAATATGATGCTTCAGTCTATAGGAAAGGGAGTTAAGGCTTCAATTACGGCATCTGCGAGAAACGGTATCTGTTTCCTTCCAATGATACTGCTTCTTCCAAGGTTCTTTGGAATCACAGGAGTAGAGATTGCGCAGCCATGTGCCGATGTACTTTCTACGCTTATTGCGGTTCCGTTTGCATATTCGGAACTTAGAAAGTTTAAGTGATATAATATAAGGGTATATAAAGGCAAAAATTCAAAACGCCTATATCATAACAATTTCATAGAAGGAGGTATTTTCATGGGTAAACTGTTACTTACAGGTGTTGATGGAAATCTTGGCGCTGAGGCAGCGAGAGTGCTGCTGACATTGGAAGATAAGAGTAATCTTATATTCTGCGGCTACAGTGAAGATTCACTTAAGGGATTTGCAGCTCAGGGAGTTGAGACACATGTGACGGATTTTAACTATCCGGATGGGCTTGCTGAAGCATTTAAGGGTGCAGATGTTCTTGCTCTTATCTCTATGCCTTTTGTCGGTGAGAAGAGGCAGAGCGCCCATAAAAATGCTGTCGATGCGGCAAAAAAGGCCGGTGTGAAAAAGATTATCTACACATCCCTTGTAAATGCCGGAGATGAGACCAATCCTTCGATTGAAAAGCTGGATCATATCTACACTGAGAACTACATTAAGGGTGAAGGCCTTGATTATATATTCCTTCGTAATTCCCAGTATGCAGAAGCTATGATCACCAATTACTTTACATATGTGCATGCGAATGCACCTCTTACAAACAGCCAGGGCGACGGGCTTATGGCATACATTTCAAGAAAAGACTGTGCAAAAGCTGTTGCATACGCTCTTCACCGCGCATCCGAATATGATCATGCAACTCTAAATATCAATGGAAAAGAGCTGATGACGATCACTAAGTTTGTCGAGATTGGAAACAAAGAAACCGGCAACAACATAAGCTACAAGGCTGTTACAGATGAAGAGAATTACAAGATCTTTGATGCTATGGGAGTTCCGAGAACGACAGACGGTCTTTTCAAAAAAGGAAGCGAAGCGCCGTTCTCAAGTGACGGTATGGTAACTTTCGCACAGGCGATAAGAGAAGGCAAGATGGCCGTTCATACCGATGACTTCAAGAAACTTACAGGGGACGATCCCATCACCGTAGATTTCATGTTCGCTCACAGTGATGACTTCCAGATCGGTGAGAGACATTCGAAAGATAAGAAATAATTGAAAAAAGAGAGTACTTCTTGATTATGTGATATTTCCAAGAAGTACTCTTTGTTTTTGGGAAACTTAGTTTTCTACTGTCTGATAAACATCTTTCATCTTACTGTCTCTGATGAGGTAAAGTCCAAGCAATACCGATACAATGAGAATCAGAATTGTTAGTAATATTTGCTCGCTGAACAATTATTCCGGGAAGAGTAGATATCAGTATGAGTGCAAAAACGATGCCACCTAAATACTTTGTCAATCTTAAACTTGTTTTCATATTATTTATCCTTTATTTTTTTTTCTAAAAATATTGATGAGTGCGTCAATTATCAAAAAGCTCAGCACACCGCATAGAGCACCTGAAAGAATTCCGCTCAAAACATCCGTCGGCCAGTGAACAAAAAGATACAAACGGCTGAAAGCACCGAGAGAAGCAAAGACAAGAGCCGGAATTCCGAATTTCTTATTACTTAAGAATATTGCTGTCGCTAATGCAAAGAACCCGCTTGTATGTCCTGACGGAAAAGAATAACTGTTTGGGCAGTCAACTAATAATTTCACGCCCGGTTCCAGCCAGCATGGCCTGCATCTTGTGATAAGATGCTTTAATTCATTGTTTATGAGTATTTGTGAAATGAAAGAAGCAAGAAGCATTTGAAATCCGATTCGTCTTGTTTTTGGAAAGACAATCGATACAAATATCAAAATCGTAATTATGGGACCTGAATTAGTGAAAAATAACATAATTGAATCTAACACCGGATTATGAATGCTTTGCAAAAAGTGTAGGAATCTAAGTTCCCAATCAAAATAAAAAACTGTACCTAAATCCTGTGGCATATTCTGTCTCCTTAAAATGCTATGACTGTCATACTATTATTGCCGTACTACGCTTGACGTGGTATTCAATCTGAATAGTAATATACTACGACAGTCAAAATATGTCAACAGCTATTTTTAATAGTTCATATCATAGAAAAAAGCAAAGGTGCAGATTTGCTACCTTTGCTTTTATGGATGTGAAATTATTTAATTATCTTCTTCGTTTTTTCTTTTTGAATAATCCTGCGAAAGGATTGGTAATCTTATAGCTGATCTTGCCGCTGACAAAACCTGTGATGATTCCGCCGACAACATCCGTCGGCCAGTGAACAAATAAGTACATACGACTGAACGCGACGATTGAAGCAAGCGCAAGAGCCGGAAGTCCGAGTTTCTTGTCTTTCAGATACAGTGCCGTTGCCATTGCAAAAAATGCATTTGTATGTCCCGACGGGAAGGAATAATCGTGCGGAACAGGAATGAGCAGTGGTACGTTCGGTTCCAGCCAACAAGGTCTGCATCTCTTGACAAAAGGTTTTATACCTACGTTTACGATCAGTACAGAGATAACTACGGCAATTGCCATTTGAATGCCATATTTTCTGGTTTTTGGAATAATGATAAGAGCAAGTAAAAATAATGCGATAAGTATGGCTTTATCACCCAAACCGGTGAAAAAAAGCATTTTTTTGTCCAATTCAGGTGTGTGGATAGTTTGTAAATAATGCAGGAATTCCAATTCCCAATCCATATAAAAAATTCTGCCTATATTTGCCGGCATAGTCTGTCTTCCTTTCTAAATGCCATTACAGACATTGTATATAAAACATCTTACTTTAATCGTTAAGTGGGTCAACGGTTATTGGATATTTATAGCATAGTATTTGTTAATAAAAATGTAATAGCAGGTGTGATGTGTTATCCTCACATATTTGTGAAAAAGAAATTGAGCAATATGATAAAGAAACAGTATAGTTTTTTCCTTGTCAGTACAAATAACGTGCGCCTATCATTAAGTTAATATATTCTTGTTTTTCCGTCATTTTAAGGGACTATCGAATGTTTGGAAAAGAAAATTATTAAGATGATGAGAGGTATAATCAGGCACTATGGGCATGGCAGAAAAGAGCAAGGAAATTATTCACGACACAAGGATTGAAGGGAAGGAGATTCAGACAGACAGTGGAAATAAGATAACGTTTAACGGCAATTACTTCTGGACAAAGACAAGCGGATTTATTGAACAGCTAAATGTTTACTTTTTTGTGGACATCGATGGACAGAATCAGGTGATAGAGTGGAATAACGGCGATGCCGGAAAAGGCTGGTTTTTGCGTCGCTGGAAGGAAAGAGGAGATGAGACTTTTTCAGCGCGTGACGCCTATGTTTACAAGATGATCTTTTCCAAAATGCCGGAGAGAGAAGGGCAGATATCAAAGCCTGAATGGTTATTTTTGGACAGCGAGTCTGAAGAGAGCAGAACCTTCATTGATATGTTGGAAAATTTGAAATGATTAATGGCGTGTTCGCGTTTGGAAATTTTAGGGAGTTTTTGGCGTAAGCCAAATATGAAAAAGTAACATATATACAGAAGGACCGACGTATCTACATGGGGACGTCGGTCCTTCGTTAATGAGTCAGTTCATAATCAAGCTTTTTCCAATCCGCTGTTTTGCCTTTTTTGATTTCGGCTGTAAGGCCTTCCGATTTTTCTCTGTCAGAGATTATTTTATCAGCGTCACTTAATGGAAGTGTGGGCCAATCGTTATCCTTGAATTCATCAAGATATTTTTTGAACACATCGTCAGATTCACCACGCGGAAATTTGTCATATCTATAATCCGGATATCCATTTTCATAATCAATGTCAGATGTATCATAGTTGTCTTTTGCCAGTGTATATACAGCATCTTCAGAAAAACCAATATCGTCCTCAGTAAATTGAATCAGAACTACATAACTTTTATCGCTGTCATAATAAGGTTCATCTTTATATTCAACAGTATAAAGGAAATGCCATTTAGAATCGCTACCAATAAAGCTTTTCATCATTAGTTTTAGAAGCGTTTGTCACACTCGCATCATTTTGTTTTGTATCCTCTTTAGCGCACGCCGTAACAGTCACTAAGCATAAAAGTATTGCAAAAATCTGGTTCTCATATATCTCCAATCCATTCCAAGTAATCATAAAATACAGTATAGTCATAATTTATTGCAACTATTATCACAAAGATTTCACAGTAGTATCGCAGATTGAAATATATAATAAAAAATGCTGCGGTTGTTGGCTAAGCAAGAAATACCGCATAACTACATTGGAGATACAGAGAGGTAAGGTGAAAAGTTATGAAATTAAAAAAAATAATTTGGTCGATGGTATGTCTTTTGGTATTGACAGCGTGTGGTGGAAAAAAAGAAGATGCCATTGGCAATGTTTGTAGTACAGAAGATGTAATGGACGATATTAACAGTACAGAGGATGTAGTGAGTAACATTAGCAGTACAGAAGAGGCAGTGAGCAATATTAGTAGTACAGAAGATGTAGTGAGCGATATTAACTGTTCAGAAGATGATAAAAGATATCGTGCATTTTTTGAAAAAGAATTTACCGATATGGTTTCAGATTTATGGCGTACGATATATAGACCGAGTTTTCTTTTTACATATGCAGATTTAGACTATGACGGTTCTAATGAGCTTATTATCGGAAATGAGGAAGGAATTTTCTTTGTCATTACTGAGATTGATGGAAAATATAACAAATCCGGCTCATATGGCTGGTTGAAACAATACGGACCTTTGCCGTCAAGGTATGTCGGAAACGGATATTTTATAACTTATTACTGCGATAATAGCGGCATGAATTCAGAGCTGACTCATTACGATTCGGCGATACAGAATATAGGCATTACTGCAGCATTTGAAGCTAGAAAAGACGGATGGGACCTTTACATCTTGTCGAAAGGCGGAACGCCAAATATTTTTAAGGTTAATGAGTATAGCGGTGATTATGATGAGGCTGACTATACACATTCATTCTTGGATTATGACGATGCACATGATTGTGATTATGATAAATTAAAGTATTTCGATGATGGTTACTGGCATGGTGACGCTTACGGTTTAATTGATTTAAATGAACTCGGACGTAAATACACTGATCTTGTAGCATCAAAAGAAAGTGCAGATCGGCTTGAAGACCTTACATGGAGACCTGTCGGCGAAATGATTTTTAAGGACAGTAAGATTTATACTACGAAGGATATCTCACCAGAAATGGTTCGTCTTCTAAGCGATGTGACAACGGCCATATATATATCATTATAATGAGAGAGATGAAATTATTAAACTAATCGAGCAGATATTGAGGAATGATTATGCCAACTATAACGGCAAGATATCGTATGACAGTGCTGTAGCATCAGACGGTTCATCAATGCCTTGTGATGAATTCAATGAACTTGTGATCGAAGCGCTTGAAAAGAGATAAAAAAATAGGCTGGCGTTTCGGATGATTGAATAATTCACCTAGAACGACAGCTATTTTTTTATTAGCAAGCAATTATTGTATGTATATCTGATTTATTTTTAGATAGATATTTCAGAGATACGTTCTCTAAAAGGTATATGTTCCTTATTGTTTTGGTTTGGAATAAGGTATTTGTCCAAAACTTTTGCCTTGGAGTTTATTTCATCATAACAATCAGTACAGAATTTCTCGGGTAATCCGGCGTCTGATCCGATTGTAACGATATCGGCTTTGGTTATTTCCCGGCCTTTGCCGTTTACAGATGTTGTATGCTCGCCCCAATAGGTATCGCTATATGTAAGGTCATATGCTGGGGCTAAATTCCAGCCTTGTAAATCTGTATGTATAAATGAAAAGTTTTTTGTGTGGTCATCTCTATTATGTGTGGCAACATTAAAGCACATAATTCTATATAGTTGTTCTTTATCAAGTTCAGCATCTTTTGTAAGTGCTCTTGCTAATTTGAAATAGGTTTCATAATCGCAAGATGGAGCACGGAAATCCGCTTCCAAGAGGGCTGCAAATGTTATGATGAATACTTTTTCGTTATCTTTTCTATCAAATCTTTCTGTTTTAAAATATCCATCACATACCGAGGAAGGAATAAGAGCCGTTTCAGTCATAGATATTCCGCAATCTTTTGCACATAGAGAGTAATCATATTCACATTTGCCGTTTGTGTCGGGATCGTTTTTTGAAGGAAATTTCACTATCCATTCCCTGTTGTCTTCGGAAAGAAGTATTTTTTGGCGGGTTCCTCCGCTTGATCCCCCCATTTTATACAGAATATCTAATTGGTCGGAATTTTTGGACGATAGAATATTTGCACATTCCTTTGCTATTGTATCGAAGTCTAAACCTGCATTCTTGTAATCAAAATCGGCCTCTTTTGACGGCATATATTCAAGGGCGCCCATACCACTTTTTCCGACATATGCAAGTCTTTCCAACGTGGTTATTTCGCCTCTTTTTATGCCAATTGATTCTAGGTACCTATCTAAAAGTAAGTGCCCCCAACTATCGGGGAGACTGTCAGCAAAGACACCGAACAGTCCACCAAAACGATCCAGTGATCTTTCATTGGGTACAAAGACATCATTTCGAAGCGGAAGCGAAAAAGGACTGATGGAAAAACCATTTTTTTGCCATTCGCTGTCATACTGGAATGCAATTCTTTTATCGGGAGTTTCGGCAAGAGTGCCAACATGTTGACTATGATAATAAACATCCAGAGTCTTATTTACTTGCATTTATTACCTCCTCAATACTGGTGTAAACAGGTTCGGAAAATAAATTGTTTATTTCTTGTATCAGTCCAAGCTCCATAGTCAGTTTTATAAAAGATTCAAGCGAAATCTGTCCGGTTTTCTCAAACTTGCGCAAAGTGGCATAACTTACATTGCTTCTTCCGGCAAGTTGTTTTTGTGTAATCTTTTTCCTTTTTCTAACGCTTTTGATCTTATTTGCCAATCTAAGGGCAACATCAGACGGCGTATCCCATAAATAATTTGTATAATCCATAATGGTATCCTCGTTTTATATGACTATGCTTTTTATTGCTATTATTATAGCATTATACGGTGAAAATATCAATAAATTGACATTATAGTAGCAATTATGATTTGTGGCCTAAATAATAAGCCTAAATAATAAGTTTTTAAATGATAAATGTTATCAATTCAGGAGATTGCCTACAATATTGCGTTAGCATTGTGGCATGCGTCGGCATACTTTCAATGCTCACAGGCTGCGGTATATTTACAATAAAGAAATTAAGGGCATAAAAAATATAAAGCCGGAAATCGCGATGATTTCCGGCTTTACGGTTAGTGGGATAAATATTCAAGAAACTCTTCTTTGTTATCATAATAGGCTTGGGATGATGATTGTGTAGATGAATTTTGGTTATATATTTCGTTCAGTTTTTCATAATAGCTTTGTTTATCAATCTCAATGCCGTCTATGCTATAGTGAAAGTCATCCCAATTGTACGGATCATTTGCACATTCGTTTCCTGAAAATATGCATTTCCATTTTCCCTCTGAAAGGGAATAAACAAGGTCATAATATATTCCTTGCCTTCCACCGTCGATAAATATAAGACCTTGTTTTTCGATATATGACCAGCCTGAAGAAGTATCAAAATGAGAAAAAGCTGTTACAATTCCGTCATGATATGAAAAAATAATATAAGCCGTTACAAGTTCAGGGATGTCATCATCATCAATATTTATTAGTGAATAACTGTCCCCGCTTATATAGGAATTATCATTCACACAGGCCATATATCCCTCTTTCCATGAGGAAAAACCTTTCCCAAATATCCACTGATCCTCATGAAAGTCATCACCATCGCCATCATCATAATAACCTTCAGAGTTTTTGGGAACATATTGCGAAAATGGTATTAAATCAGGTTGTATCTTTTGAGATTCATACTCGGATACAGCCTTCTTCCATTCACTTTCAAGAATTATTGTTTCGTTTTCGCTGGCGTCGATTTTTTTATATGTAAAAGTACCATCATTATTTTTTTCTGCAGTATAGCCATCAATAATTTCTGTACTTAAGCCGTTTTCGGATATGCTTAATTTAAAAACTTCTTTTGCTTTGTTACCAGTTGGTTTGTAGCTTTTTTCAGTAATAAGTTTATTTCCGGTGCAAAGATATACGTAGTTTTTTCCTGAAAACGAGTGATAGTCATAACTTTCCGCTAACTCTTTTGGTATGTTATGCTGAAGTGAATAAACAGCGTATATCATCTTATCAAGTTTGTTATCATCAGAAAGATTACCGACGAGGAGTTCTTTTATGCCATCGTTGTTTAAATCAATAAATTCATATCCCGCGTAATCAAGAGGGGAGCCGATATCATCTTGTTCTTTTACATAAACCCTCATCCAGCAATCATTGTAGCAATTTGAACTGAAATCATTGATGCGTTCCGGATTCTTAAGAGCAAAAAAACACCGATCAAGAACTTCTGAATACGCATCTTCATAAGAATCAGGAGCAATAGTAACGTTTTGGGGTAAACCATCTTTAAGCTGATCGGTTGCGGCTTTGCAGGCGATAGATGTAGAAGAATCATCGGATAAAGCCTGACGAGTGTTTGTAATAGGGGTGCAACCTAATATCGTAGCTGACATAAGAAAGATTATAGATAGTGTTATTTTTTTCATGATGTTAAGATGTGCTCCTTATATTTTTTGTGACAAAATTAAAGCCGAAAATCTTGATGATTTCCGGCTTTAAAAGCATTATTTGTTAAGCGTTAACAATATCCTTCAGAGCTTTACCTGCTTTGAATTTAGGTGCTGTAGAAGCCGGGATATCGATCTTCTCACCTGTCTGGGGGTTCTGTCCGACTCTTGCAGCTCTTTCTGTTGTCTCAAATGTTCCAAATCCAACGATCTGAACTTTACCTTTATTTGCAAGCTCGTTTGAAACTACTTCGATAAAAGCTTTAACTGCTTTATCTGATGCTGATTTTGTAAGATTGGCCTCCGTAGAGATTGCCTCAATAAGTTCTTCTCTGTTCATACTTTGAACCTCCTTAATGCTTTTTCCATTACATAGATCACTTAAGATACGGTGTGACTAAGGAATAATAATACAATTGGCGGGCATTGTCAATTTTTTTATAACGAGAAATGGCGTAAATACTGGGTTTTAAACTGTTAAATCAAGATATGTTAATGAAAAAATAAACACATATACAATCGCCCCAAATGCTCACATCAGTATCCATGCGCATTTGAGGCTTTTTTGATTGGATCATTTATTGTAATAAGCAAAGTTTATACTCCGCTATAAGTATTCTTTAATTTTCGCTATTCACTTCGTATGATATGATTCAATCATCAAAACAAACACGAACCAAAATAAAAATGAAATATAAAGGAGAAATGAATCATGGCAGATATTAAAGAAAGCGCATTGGAACTTATCGGAGGAACACCTCTTCTTAAACTTAACGGATATAGCAAGAAGGCAGGAGTAACAAACGCAACACTCCTTGCAAAGCTTGAGTATTTGAATCCTGCCGGATCTGTAAAAGACAGAGTAGCTCTTAGCATGATAGAGGATGCTGAAAAGAGCGGAAAGATTAAGCCCGGAGCAACAATCATCGAGCCTACAAGCGGAAATACAGGTATCGGACTTGCAGCAGTAGCAGCAGCTAAGGGATATAAAGCAATCCTTACACTTCCCGACACGATGAGTGTTGAGAGAAGAAATCTTCTTAAGGCATACGGCGCTGAGATCGTTCTTACAGAAGGCGCAAAGGGTATGAAGGGAGCGATTGCCAAGGCAGAAGAACTTGAAAAAGAGATTGAAGGTTCAGTAATTCTCGGACAGTTCGTTAACCCTGCAAACCCTGCAATCCACAAAGCAACAACAGGTCCTGAGATCTGGGATCAGACAGACGGAAAGGTTGACATCTTCATCGCAGGTATCGGTACAGGCGGAACAATTACAGGTGTAGGCGAGTATCTCAAAGAGCAGAATCCTAACGTTAAGGTTATTGCAGTTGAGCCCGCTACAAGCCCCGTTCTTTCAAAGGGTGAAGCAGGACCTCACAAGATTCAGGGAATCGGTGCAGGTTTCGTTCCTGAGACACTTAATACAAAAGTTTATGATGAAGTTATCGCAATCGAGAACGATGATGCATTTGCAGAAGGCAAGAACTTCGCAGTATCAGAGGGTATCCTTGTAGGTATCTCATCAGGTGCAGCTCTTAAGGCAGCAACAATCGTTGCCGCAAGAGAAGAGAACAAGGGAAAGAACATCGTAGTGCTTCTTCCCGACTCAGGTGACAGATACCTTTCAACACCTCTTTTTGCGAATTAATAACAGACCGCCGGTGGTCATTTCCACAAAGCGATCAACATACAATTATATTATTGAACGGACTAATGGGAGACCGCTTGTCATCATACATGATGAGCGGTCTCAATTTAAAAAGAGGTACTTATCGTGAGTAAATACGATTTTGATAAAGTGACGGACAGGCGCGGAACAAGCAGTCTTAAATATGATTTTGGAATGGAAAGAAGGAGGCGCGACGATCTGCTTCCGCTCTGGGTTGCGGACATGGACTTCAGGCTCCCCGACGAAATTCTTGATGATATAAAGGCGAGAGTAGATCACGGCATATTCGGATATACCGATCCAAAGGAAGACTATCAGAAAGCAGTATCAAGCTGGTACAGCAAAAGACACGGCTTTGAGATAGAAGGAGATTGGAATACTGTAGTGCCGGGAATCGTGTACGCCATCGCGATAGCGGTCAGAGCTTTTACACAGCCCGGTGAGAGCGTGATAATTCAGGAACCCGTATACTATCCGTTCAGAGAGACAATCGATCTTAATAAAAGAAAAGTTGTGAACAACCAGCTTGTATATAAAGACGGACATTACGAGATTGATTTTGAAGATTTTGAGAAAAAAATTGTTGATGAAAACGTAAAGTTGTTCTTACTTTGCAGCCCTCACAATCCCGCGGGACGTGTTTGGACAAAAGAGGAACTCATAAAACTCGGTGATATCTGCGAAAGGAATAACGTCACGATATTTGCGGATGAGATTCATTCCGATTTTGTATTCAAAGGATATGAACACACATCGTTTATCACACTCGGAGAGAAGTACACGAAGAATCTGATTCTCGGAACTTCACCGAGTAAGACGTTTAATATTGCGGGACTGCAAATCGCAAATATAATAATTCCGAATGAATCTGTAAGATACAAATTCAGAAATGAAAATGATGCCGGAGGATACAGTCAGTGTAATGTCATAGGACTTACGGCAACGAAGTCATGCTATGAAAAAGGCGGCGAGTGGGTTGATGAATTAATCGCTTATCTTGAAGGAAATCTTGATTACATCAGGTCTTTTGTAAAAGAGAAACTACCGAAGATAAAGTTGATAGAGCCTGAAGGGACATATCTTATCTGGCTTGATTTTGCAGGTGCTTTTGATAACTACAGAGAACTTAGAAAATTTATAGAAGATGAGGCGAAGCTCTGGCTTGACGGAGGAGTGATATTTGGAAGAGAGACGGCTCTTTTTGAGAGAATAAATATAGCGAGCCCCAGAAGCATTATTGAGCAGGCAATGGAACAGCTCTATGATGCATACAGTAGAAGATTTGGCTGATCTGATCAGTTTTTTCTAAATATATACATCGGGAGGAGTTTTTGTGAGTACGGAGAATGACTGTAAGAAACAAGAAGAATACAGCGTGGACACAAAGTGTCAGCTAAATGATGCGCGGCTAAAAGATATCTGGGGAGCTGTCAGCTATCCGATTTATCAGACGGCTACATTTGCGCATAAGGGACTTGGTGAGAGCACGGGATTTGATTATACGAGAATGCAGAATCCCACAAGGCAGCAGCTTGAAGCGGTTGTGGCTCTTTTGGAAAACGGAAAAGATGCGATAGCTTTTGCAAGCGGAATGGCAGCTGTTGCGGCTGTGATGGAGCTCTTTTCACCTGGAGATCATTTCATAATTGATTCGGATCTCTACGGCGGAAGCGTCAGACTCTTTAATGAGATAAGCAAAAAGAACGGACTGACATATACTACTGCAAATTTAAGCAGCGAGGATGTTGTTCCGCTCATTCAGGAAAATACAAGAGCCGTGTATCTTGAAACACCGACAAATCCTATGATGAATGTCACGGATATAGAGGAGCTGGCAAAAAAAGTTCATGAAAGAGGACTTATCCTTATTGTGGATAATACTTTTTTGTCACCTTATTATCAGAACCCTCTTGATCTTGGCGCAGACATAGTGCTTCATTCGGGAACAAAGTTTCTCGGAGGTCATCACGATACCATAGGCGGATTTGCGGTTGTAAAAGATGAAGAGATCGATGAAAGATTGAGATTTATCTACAAGACAACGGGCGCGGGACTCAGTCCTTTTGACAGCTGGCTGATCTTAAGAGGAATAAGAACACTGTCTGTAAGACTTAACAAGGCGCAGGAAAATGCTTTTGCAATCGCGGAATATCTTCAGAAAAACAAGCATGTAACAAAGGTGATATATCCGGGACTCAAAGAGCATCCGGGTTACGATATCATGAAAAAGCAGGCAAGCGGTTTTGGCGCAATGCTGACATTTGAAGTTGATTCTGCGGAGTTTGCAAAAGAGATTTTGGCAAATGTTGAGCTTATCTATTTTGCAGAGAGCCTTGGCGGAACGGAGACACTTATAACTTATCCGATAACGCAGACACATGCTGATGTTCCGAAGGATGTACTTGAAAAGAACGGAATCAATGACCGTATCTTGAGACTTTCTGTAGGAATAGAGGGCACTGAGGATCTCATAAATGAGTTTGAAAGAGTGCTTGAAACGGCAGAAAAGAACACAACAAGATAGAGGGTTAAGAAAAATTTATACCCTGCTATAAATTTTTAGTGTTTTACAACAACGCCACGCTAAAGCATAATGCTAATAACATCTATGTGTATGGCAAGTACATTTTATATGAATCATTAAAGCGGCAAGGAGATAAACTTATGGCAAAGGTAGAAGTACCCCTGACAAAAGAAATTGATGCTGCTGTTTTGGAAGGGATAGTTGAGAGCATCAAAAGTTTGCAGTATGGAACGGTCACAATTACTGTACATGATGGCAAAGTGACACAGATTGAGACCAGTCGTAAACAGAGATTTCAGTAGGAGATTAAAATGGCTAAAACGTATGAAGAACTTGAAAAGAATCATCCGTGCTTTGGCGGATGCAAGTTCAACGCAGGCAGAATTCACCTTCCGGTGAGCCCGGGATGCAATATCGCGTGCAGATTCTGCGACAGAACGATAAATGACGTTGAACAGCGCCCCGGAGTAACGTCCAAGATAATAACTCCCGATGAAGCAAATACGTTTATTGATAAGGCTCTTGAGTTTGTACCTAATATTAAGGTTGCGGGAATCGCAGGCCCGGGAGATACTCTGGCAACAGACTATGCGTTTGAGACTTTTAAAAAAATCGGTGAGAGTCATCCGGAACTGCTTAAGTGTATGAGTACCAACGGACTTCTTCTTTATGAAAGAGCCGATGAACTCATAGAAATAGGAATAGATACACTTACGGTTACCGTTAATGCCGTAGATCCGGCGATTGAGGCAAAACTCAATGAATATGTCATTTGGCACGGCGAGAAGATCTACGGAGAAGAAGGCGCCAAGATACTTATTGAGAACCAGCTTAAGGGAATCAAAAAGGTAGCAGATGCAGGTGTTACGGTCAAGATAAACACGGTTCTCGTACCCGGAATAAACGATGAACATATAGCTACCATCGCGAAGACGGTAAGAGAATTGGGAGCGATAATCTACAACATAATTCCGCTCATACCGCAGCATCAGCTTAAAGATATACCAAAGCCCACTTGCGAGCAGATAGAAAAAGCAAGGAGCGATGCGGAACAGTATATCAAGGTATTCAGACACTGCGCACACTGCAGAGCCGACGCAGTAGGAGTACCCGGCGTATCAGAGTACAGTAAGCTCGTATATCAGAGCAGATTAAATGTAAGGAACACTTTTTCACATGGATAAAGCAGTTTACAGAGTTGCACTCGCATCTACGGACAACCGATATGTCGACCAGCACTTTGGAAGAGCTGAGAGCTTCCTTATAGTAGATGTCGATGAAAACGGTGATTATGAAGAGATTGAACAGCGATTTGTGAACCCCGTTTGTATGGGCGGACATCATGATGCTGCTGAATTAAAAAGAGGAGTAGACGGAGTTTCCGATTGTAATTTTGTTCTGGCAGCCAGAATTGGAGACGGAGCAAGAGGAGAGCTTGAAGAACGAGGTATTGCGGCATTTGAAATGCCTGGGCCGGTTTCGGAAGCGATAAGGAAACTTGACGGATATCTTAAATTACTTCAGGAAATGAACAACAACATAAAAGGACAGTAATGAAGCTGACCGGACAACCGGAGGTTTTGTGAATTTGATCTATTTGATCATTTTTCGCATGCCTTTTTTTATTGCCTGTTTTACGGGTAAAAAATAAGAAGAAATGAGGAGAAAGAAAAAATGGCAGAACTTAGGCAGATTGCAATTTACGGAAAAGGAGGAATCGGAAAGTCTACAACAACACAGAATCTTACAGCAGGACTTGTTGAGCACGGTAAGAAAGTAATGGTTGTTGGTTGCGATCCCAAAGCGGATTCAACAAGACTTCTTCTTGGAGGACTTGCTCAGAAGACGGTTCTTGACACTATCAGAGAAGAAGGTGAGGATATCTCACTTGATCGTATCATGAAGGAAGGTTTTGGCGGTACAAAGTGCGTTGAGTCAGGCGGACCTGAGCCCGGTGTAGGATGTGCGGGAAGAGGTATCATCACATCTATCAACATGCTTGAGAATCTCGGCGCATATACAGAAGATCTTGATTATGTATTCTATGACGTACTTGGTGACGTTGTCTGCGGTGGTTTCGCAATGCCCATTCGTGAAGGTAAGGCAAAAGAGATCTATATCGTAGCAAGTGGTGAGATGATGGCTCTTTATGCCGCAAACAACATCTCAAAGGGTATTCAGAGATATGCAAGAACAGGTGGAGTAAGACTTGGCGGTATCATCTGTAACTCAAGAAACGTTGACAGAGAGCTTGACCTCTTAAGAGCATTTTCAAAAGAGCTCGGAACTAAGCTTCTTTACTTCGTCCCCAGAGATAACGTAGTTCAGCACGCTGAGATCAACAAGAAGACGGTTATCGAGTACAAGCCCGATTCAAACCAGGCTCAGGAGTACAGAAACCTGGCACAGGCAGTTATTGAGAATAAAGATTTCGTAATTCCCACACCCATGACTCAGGAAAGACTTGAGGAAATCCTCATGGAGTACGGAATGATGGAACTTTCAGACGATTACAAGATCTGATTGTATTAAGAAGATGCATGACTAAGGAGGAACACGTATGTCAAACGTATATAAATCAATTACAGAATTGGTAGGAAAAACACCGCTTCTTGAGCTTTCGGGATTTGAGAAGCATCACGATCTCAAGGCAACCGTTATCGGAAAACTTGAGTATTTTAACCCTAATCAGAGCGTAAAGGACAGAATTGCCCTTTCAATGATAGAAGATGCTGAGAAGAGCGGAAAACTTAAGCCCGGCGACACTGTTGTTGAGACAACAAGCGGAAATACAGGTATCGGACTTGCAGCAATAGCGGCTGCAAAGGGATATCCTTTCAGAGTTTATATTCAGGATCAGGTTAGTAAGGAGAGATTCCAGGTAATCCAGGCATTTGGCGGAAAGACAATTAAACTTGGAGATGAACCTGTTATCGCAAAAGTTCTTGATGAGACAGGCGGAGACTTCGTTGCTGCAATCAAGGCGCTTAAGGAAGATGTTCTTGATAAGGAAGAGAATGTTGTATTCCTCGATCAGTGTTCGAATCCCGCAAACCCTGCGGTACACAAGAGAACAACAGGCCCCGAGATCTGGGAGGATACAGACGGTGAGGTAGATATTCTTGTTGCCTGCGTAGGAACAGGCGGAACAATCTCAGGAACAGGTGCTTATCTCAAGGAAAAGAATCCTAACGTAAAGGTAGTCGGTGTTCAGCCGGGACCTAATTCACTTCCTGACAAGGATAAGAATCAGCCTGAAGAAGAGATCACTGGAGTACATCCTTTTGAAGGTGTTGCTGAAAATCTCATTCCTTCAACACTCGACAGAAAGATTTATGACGAATATATCGAAGTTGAGGCTCTTGAAGCATTTGAGGCAGCAAGAGAGGTTGCGGCAAACGACGGTATCCTTATCGGTACATCATCGGGAGCAGCTCTTTATGCAGCAAAGAAGCTTGCGCAGAGACCTGAAAATGCAGGAAAAAAGATTGTTGCAATTTTCCCTGATACAGGACTCAGATATCTTTCAACAAATCTTTTTGCAACAGAAAATTAAGGAATGATGATTAATCCATACTTTAAATAGGAGAAAAAGATAAAATGGCAACAAATTTAAATAACTCCAATGTAGCTACAAGAGAGAACCGAATCGGATCTATCACAGGCTACATCGGTTCACTCAAGGATCTTGCAAGCCAGAGTGAATGTGGAACTTTGAAAGGGTGTTCAAGATGCTTTTCGCAGTCTAGCTCATGTCTTTCAAGCTGTGCACTTGGTCAGCTCTCTGCCATAAGAGATATTGCTATTATTCATCACGGTCCTGCGGGATGTTCCGTTGCGGCAGCAGGTACATATTACCTTGATAAGGTTATGGCCAAAAAACGTGGTGTAACAAATAACACTGTTTACGTCGGAACCGATATGAACGAGAATGATACGATATTTGGCTCTACATCTACGCTTCGCAACATCATCGTTGAAGTAAACAAAAGATATAGCCCAAAGGCAATTTTTGTTTCAAGTTCCTGTGCTACAGGTATCATCGGTGAGGATATCGACAGTATCGTCGATGAGTTAAAAGAAGAGATCGATGTGCCTATCGTTGCGGTTCACTGCGAAGGATTCAAGTCAAGAATCTGGGCTACAGGTTTTGATATCGCAGATCACGCGGTACTTCAGTCAATTGTTCAGCCTCCGAGAGAAGGTGTAAAGAGCAACAAGATCAACTTCAAGAATTTCTATGAGAGTGCAAGACCTGAAATCATAGAGATGTTCAAGAACTTTGATCTCGAGCCTACATTCCTTTACTGTAACTCAACTGTTGAAGAGCTTTCACATATTTCGGAAGCTGTTGCCACAACATGTATCTGCGGAACACTCGGAAACTATCTAGGAAACGTACTTGAAGAAAAGTTTGGTGTTCCTTATGTAAGAAGCATCAACCAGTGCGGTATCGTAGGATTCGAAGCATGGCTTCGTGAGATCGGTAAAGTTACCGGAAGAAGTGAGAAGATCGAGAAGTACATTGAAGAGCAGCGTGCAATCTATCTTCCCAAGATTGAAGAAGTCAAGAAAGAACTCAAGGGACTTAGAGCAGTACTCGGCATGGGACCCGGTTATACTTTCGAAGTATCTCGTGTCCTTAATGAACTCGGAATTGAGGTCGTATGGGCTCTTGCTTGGCATTATGACAAGAAGTATGAGAACGGAGACGTTCCGCCTTCAATGAAGTACCTTCTTGACAATGATATTGATTTCGAGGCAAGTGTTGCAGATCAGCAGAACTTCGAGGTTATGAACATTCTCAATAAATATCAGCCCGACTTGTATCTTTCAAGACATCCGGGTTCAACCGTATGGGCTATCAAAAATGGTACACCTTCAGTATATGTTGCCGATGAGTATATGATCTTCGGTTACAAGCATACTCTGGAGTTTGCATATTCCATTCTTGACAGCATCAGGAACAGAAGCTTTGAGAAGAACCTTGCAAAGAGGACAAAGCTTCCTTATACGGATTGGTGGTACAAACAGAACGTAGGAGAATTCCTTGTTAATGATAACAAATGATTCACGGAGGCTGATATAAATGGCAAAGTTACTTGATAAACAAAGATATAAGTGTGCACTGGGTGCGATGCAGACAGTGCAGGCAATAGAGAGAGCCATTCCGATCCTTCACTCGGGACCGGGATGTGCGCAGAAGCTTTCCGACGGAAACGGAAGCAGCGGATATTTTTCACCAAATATTTTCCCCTGTACCAGTATCAACGAAAAAGACGTTGTATTTGGCGGTGTAAAAAAGCTTCATTCAACAATCGAGAATTCGCTTAAGGTCATTGATGCAGACCTCTATGTGGTTCTTACAGGTTGTATTCCTGAGATTGTAGGTGATGATTCGGGTGAAGTCGTATCTGAATTTGCAGATGCGGACAAGCCTGTAATTTATGCTCCGACAGCGGGATTTAAGGGAAACAATTATAGGGGACACGAGCAGATAATCGATGCGATCATAGATCAGTATACAAAAAAGACTGATAAGAAGGAGAAGGGTCTTGTAAATATCTGGGCTGACGTTCCTTATCAGGATCTTTACTGGCTCGGAAATTTAAGAGAACTTGAAAAGCTCATTAAAGAGCTTGGACTTACACCCAACACTATCTTCGGATATCAGAGAGGAATAGCGAATATTGATAAGATCGCTTCAGCTGAGTTTAACCTTCTCATTTCTCCCTGGGTTTCTGTTAAGAATGTAAAGAAGATGGAGAAAAAGCTCGGTATTCCTTATCTTCACTACAGTACACTTCCTATAGGAGCTTTCGAGACAAGTAAGTTCTTAAGGGAAGTCGGAAAGTTCGCAGGAGTGGATGAAAAGAAGGTCGAGGACGTAATAACAGAGCATGAAAATTATTACTACTACCTTATCGAAAGATTTGCGGATCTTTTCCTTGAAAATCGTGTAATCAACAAGCAGTTCTCTGTTGTGGCGGATGCACAGTACGCTCTCGGAATTACCAAGTTCCTTACAAACGATCTCGGACTTGTTCCCGCAAAGCAGTTCATCACAGATGATACTCCGAAGGAATACAGAGAAGCTATAACAGAAGAGTTCAAGAAGCTTAACTATGGTATTGAAGCCGAAGTTGTATTTGAGACTGACAGCTACAAGATCCATGAGCAGATAAAGAGCCATGATTATCATGGATACCCGCTTGTTCTCGGTGGTTACTACGACAAAGAGGTAACTGAGGACCTCAAGGGTAACTTCCTTAATATCTCATGGCCCGTTAAGGACAAGATAGTTCTCAATGATGCAATCGTAGGATATGAAGGCGGTATCAGACTTATAGAGGATATTTATACCGTAGCTTCTCAGAGATTTAACTAAAGAGGTAATGCGATGTCGTATTTGATTGCTGTCGCAACATCAGATGCCAAGGTTGTAGACCTTGGCTTTGGTGCAGCTAAAGGTTTCCACATCTACGAAGTAGAGGGAACCGAATATAAAGAAAAAGAATACAGAGAATTTACGGAAGAAGAAACCGCAGAACAGGCAGCCGAAGGATGCGGACAAGACGGACAGACTGCAGGTTGTGGCGGCAATTCCGGTAGCGGCTGCGGAGGAAACTCCGGCGGTGGCTGCGGCGGTGCAGGCGGAGCTTCCAAGAAGGTTGAACTCATCGCAGACTGCAGAAGCCTCGTTTGCCAAAAGATCGGCTTTCAGGCTCAGAAGCAGCTTGAAAAGAAAGCTATCGCAGGCTTTGATGTTGATTGCAGTGTCGATGAAGCACTTGCAAAGATCGCTGCTTATTTTGATAAGATTGATAATCATGTCAGTTTAAGAAGAGAATAAGAAAGAAAAAAATAAGAACCTATTAGCACATATTACGGTTAATAGGTTCTTATTTTTATTTAAATAGACATTATGCTTACAGAGATTTGAATTTTTGAGTCGTGGTATTCAGTTGCTCGGTAATATCGTTATTTTCATTGATGGCTTCGGAAATTTTCTTTATTCCTCCGACAATCTCAGATGAACTTTCGGCAGATGACGAGATGGCGATAGAGCTTTCTTTTATTGATTCGGTAATCATCCTTACAGATTCAACCATTTCTTGCATGATCTCGTTAAGGTGAGATGCTTTATTGTCAAAGGCCGCGAACGAATCGCTCATGATATCTGCCGTGTGTTCATATTTTTCACCTGTTTCGACAAAATCATCATAATCTCCGAGAACAGTACCGTTGATATAATCAAGTGTTGACTGTGCGTTTTCCGCAAGTCGTCGAACCGCTGCGGTTACTTCTGAGCTTATTTCCTGAATATTTGCGGCTGTCATGCGGCTGTTTTCGGCAAGAGTGCTTATCTCGGTAGCAACTACAGAGAAGCCCTTTCCTGCTTCACCCGCTCTTGCCGCTTCAATGGATGCATTCAGCGCCAGAAGATTTGTGTGTTTGGCTATATCAAGGATTACATTTGTAAGTTCATTGATCTGGCTGACTTTTTCAGAATCCTGAACAGATTTTGTCAGTACTTCCGAGAGCTTTGAAACATGTTCGCTTGCGGCAATCTTTTTCTGATTTACGCGGGACTTAACTTCATTCGCCTCATTTTTAATGGTGCTTGCGGTCTCGGTTCCGGAAAGAGCCTGTTCTGTGATTTCCTGAGCAGCTGATTTAACATCTTCCACACGGTCATTAATTGAAGAAACGGTACCTGCAACAGTTTCCATATTTGCGGAAAGTTCTTCAAGTGCGGCAGAAGTATTGGTGACATTGTCATCGGCAAGGCGAAGCTCTGAAACTACTTTCTCTGATGAACTTGCAAGGACATGAGATCCGTTTTTTACATCTTTCATAATTCCCTGAAGAGTTTCAATAAAGTGATTTATTCCTGTTGTAATATATAAAAGCTCCGAGTGAGTTTTTGTCTTTATCCTGGCGGTAAGATCGCCGTTACTTTCCTCTATATTACTGATGATGGTATTGACTTCATCACTTATACGCTTGATCTTCTTCACGATGTTCTCGAAACTTATAACGAAGTTGAATGCAATGAGAAGCAACATCACAAGAGCACCGATAATTCCAACATAACTTCCTCGTTTGAACAAAGAATTCATTGTGGAAGTGGTTTCGTTTGAAGATTTGGCAATGGCAAGGTCAAGAGCCTTTGATGAGTGGAAAATAGCGATTTTCTGTATTTCTGCCTTATCAAACAAGATTGTATATGCTGAATCGCGGTCACCGGCATCACTTTTGGCGATGGCGGAATCAATAAGAGCTGTGAGCCTTTGATATTGTGATGAGATCTCATCAAGTTGAGCAGTAGCCTCATCATCGTTATACTGAGCAAAATTCGTTTTCAGTATTTCAATATCATCGGCGATGTCTTTTTTGGCGACTTCAATCTGTGGTAAAAGTGCGGCCTGTGTTTCGGCGGCACTTGCTGATATATAACCCGTTGTCTGATCGTACAGGTTCATTACATCTGATTTAAGCTTGGCTTCATGTGTTGTAAGATCCATCATTGAATCAAACATGTTGATACTGCTTGTTGTTGAAGTTTTCATGGCCGACATGACCATGAACATAACAACGAGAAATGATACAAGCATAAGTAAGTTCAAGGCAGACAGCTGGAAAACGATGGAATCTTTCTTTTTTACGATTACAGTGGTGTTTGACTTCATGTTTCGACCTCCTCCTTAAAGTGATTCGTACCATTTGGTTGCAATAGATTTGATCTCATTCATGAAACCGCCGGCGTCAACTTCGCCCGAAGCGTATTTCCAGAAGGCAAAAGACAGACCTCTTTGTCCGAGTCCCGAAGGCATATCCATCCAGTGCCAGTTGGACGTTTTACCTGATGAAATATATTCTGCTATAACAGGAGCAAAAGGATCGGAGGCTACGAATGTGCAGTCGGTAAAAGGACTTACGAAACCTGCTTCTTCAACAAGAATTTTCTGTGCTGTGGATTCGGAGCACCATTGAAGAAATGCTTTTGCACCTTCTACATTACCTTCTTTGGAAACAGCCCACCATGACGGAGCGCTCGTAAGTATAGTATCCATTCCTTCCTGAAAAGCGTAAGGAATCATTCCGACTTTGAAGTTTCCGGCTGAGGCATATTCACTTGAGTTATCACCTGTCATTGTTGCGCCTATCCATGATCCTTGAGTGATAAACGCATATTTTCCGGAAGAGAAGTTTGATACCTGATCGGCGTAAGCTCCGTTTGTAAGAAGCTCCTGATCTGAATATTGGTTGAAAAGACCTATCATGGCAGCATAGTCCATAAATCTTGATTCATCAAGCTTGCCGCCATCATTCAAAAGATCGATATAAGTAGTATCGTCTCTGGCAAGTCCCGAGTCGATATATGCGCCAAAAATATGATTTCCGGCGGACCATCCAAGGTTTTCCGGTTCGGTAAAATACCCGATAACAGCTCTTAAGCCAAGTTCATCCTTTTTGGCATCTATTTTTTCGAAAGCGGCTCTCATAGAATCGGGACCTGTTATGGAAGACGGATCCACACCGCATTTGGATAGAATGTCTGCATTATATGCAAGACCAATCGCTTCCGTGGTAAAAGGAAATCCCAATGTACCATAGGTTGGATCGACAAATTCAGCATCTGTCCGATTTGTCCAATCCTGATCGCTTAGATCGACCAGCAGTCCCTCCCAGTTGGAAAATCCGGAAGCTTCGCATGAAATAATATCAGGCATCTGATCTGACAGATAGTAACCTTTGAGCATCGCCTGAACATCTGCACCCGCATCAACGCCAAGAACTTCGACGGGGACACCGGTTTCCTGCGTGTACTTATCCGCGAGGGATTTCATTTGATTTGCAACTTCGCTTTTGGTATTTAAGACGGTCAGTTTTTCAGCAGATGTACTTTCAGAATTTTCTGCTTCATCCGATGATTCTTTTCCGCATCCGGAGAAAAAAAGACTTAGTACCAGAACAGAGACAATAATTGGTTCTTTAAAATTTTTCATACATACCCCTTTTCATGACGACTCGTTTTTATGTAAACTAAACCCTATATATATTATCTATTCAATAGATGTAATAATGATAAAAAATAAATGAAAATTCCTTAAAATATATTTGCTGACAAATATGAATGTGAAGGCTATGATAGAAGATATATATGTTACTGAAAGGATGGACTATTTATGGATTTTGTTATTTCCAAAGCTAAGATTGGAAAGGGTGAAAACGCTATTATATGCGATAAAGATGCGTTGAGCGGTATAAAGAAGATTGCGGCGAAATTATCGGGAGATATGGAGGCGGTTTTTGGGAGCGCACCAAAGCTTCTTGAGGAAAGGACAGCAGACAGCCCCATATATGTCGGAATTGTCGGAGATGCACTGATAGCAGAGCTTGGGGTTGATACAACAGATATTGAAGGTAAGCGCGAAGTTTATAAGATTGAAGTTATTGAGGATGCGCTTGTTATTACGGGAAGTGATAAGCGCGGCGCCATATACGGTATGTTCAAGCTGTCGGAGATGCTTGGTGTATCACCGTTTATTGACTGGCTTGATGTAAAACCTGCAGGAATGACCGAATTCAGCATTCCTTCCGATTATTGCATGATCTCTAAAGAGCCTTCTGTAAAGTTCAGAGGATTTTTTATTAATGACGAGTGGCCGGCTTTCGGAAACTTCTGCAATAAGAGATTCGGCGGTTTTAATGCCAAAGTATATGAACATGTTTTTGAACTGTTGTTAAGACTTAAGGGCAATTATCTGTGGCCTGCGATGTGGTCGGCAATATTTCCCGACGACGGACCGGGACTTGATAATGCAATTCTTGCCGATGAACTTGGCGTGATAATGGGAATGAGCCATCACGAGCCGTGCTTAAGGCAGGGAGAAGAATATAAGTATTTGAGAGGAAAAGATTCTATATACGGCGATGCATGGAATTTCCTTACCAACGAGGAAGGCATAACACGCTTTTGGGAAGACGGCCTTAAGAGAAGCGGAAAGTTTGAGAATGTCATTACCGTCGGTATGAGAGGTGAAGCCGATACCGCGATCATGGGCGAGGAGGCGACTTTAAAGGACAACATCGATCTTTTAAGGAAAGTTCTTGCGACTCAGAACAGGCTTATAAAAGAAAATGTAAATGAAAACATCGACGAAGTTCCGAGGATGTTGGCACTCTATAAGGAAGTAGAGCCCTATTTCTACGGCGATGAGAATACGAAGGGACTCATGGACGATCCTGAATTGGAGGGCGTAACACTTATGCTCTGCGATGATAACCACGGAAATTTAAGAACCGTTCCCACAGAAGAAATGAGAAATCATAAGGGCGGTTACGGCATGTATTATCACTTCGACTATCATGGTCTTCCGGTGTCATTTGAATGGTTCAATACATCGCACCTTTCCAAAGTATGGGAGCAGATGACGACAGCTTATGATTTCGGAATAAGAGACCTTTGGATCGTCAATGTCGGAGATATCTTCAGTAATGAATATCCTCTGGGATACTTCCTTGATCTGGCATATGACTTTGACCGCTTTGGAACTTCAAATCCGGATAGTGCCAAAGAATACACAAAGCTCATAGTTGAGAGTAATTTCAAGGGTAAGCTTGCTGCTTCCGATATGAAAAAGTGTGAAGAGCTTCTTGAAGGCTATACAAGGATAACATCAAGCAGAAGAACCGAAGCAATGAACGATAAGGTTTATGCGCCTTTTGCGTATAATGAAGCATTTGATACACTTGCGGAAACCGAAAAGCTCATGGCTGATGCCGATGCTCTTTTAAATAAGCTTGAAGGCAATACGAGATTTGTTTTCTATGAGCTTATATGGCTTCCGCTTACCGCAAATCTTAATGTTCAGAGAATGTGGCTTCTTACCACTTTGAATCACGGTTTTGCGGAACAGGGAAGCACTTATGCCATGACTCTTGGAAAGAAAATAGATGAGTGCATCGCATATGACAGAAAAATCGTAGATGAACTTCATACGATTGAAGACGGAAAGTGGTACGGAATGGGACTTTCAGAGCACATAGGATTTAATGACTGGTGCGAAGAAGGCTGCAAGTATCCGGTAGTACATACTTTTGAGCCTGCAAACAAAGAAAGACTGATCGTGTCGGTAAAGGGCTCTGATTTCTACACGGAAGGCAAGTTCTGGACAGGCCACGTGGGAGCTGTTGATGCGTTCCTCAATCCTTCGAATGATGAAGCGGAACTTATACTTTCGACTGCGGGAAGAGTTGATTGCAGTTACAAGGTTGAAAATCCCAATCCGTTCTTTGAGATATCTGAGGAAGAGGGCGTTGTAAAGCCCTATACGCTCAAAGTCTTAAAGATAAGACTCGACAGAGAAAAGTATGAAAAGACAAATGTCACACCCGAAATCTGCATTCACTGTTCTGACGGCAATGTAGTAATAAAGCTTCCCGTAAATACGACGGCTGATATCGGATGCGGAGAAAAAGCCGACGGTACGTTCTATTGGCTTGGTAAGACACTTGATATGAATGAGAAGATGATAGATGCACCGCTTCATAAGAGAACATGGCCGGGCAAACTTGGTCTCATGAATTATATATCAATCGATGCAGCAAACTATACGGATAAGACCGATTCATCCAAAGGCGGATTTAAAGTTATAGAAGACTACAGCAGAGGGCTTGATGCTGTTAAGGCATATCCTCAGGATATTATTTTCGGAACTGATGAAAAAGATTGTCCGAAGCTCACTTACAAAGTAAAAGTGCTTTCAGAGGGTGATTACAAAGTTAAGTTGTATGTCAACCCGAGCAACCCGTATTCAAGGGATAATGTGATATTCTTTGGAATCGGCGCAAATGGCGAAAAGATGCAGAAAATTAATATGATAGAGTCTGATTTTGCGGTTGGCGACGGAAATCCGTACTGGTCTTTGGTAGTTACAGAAAACAAGAGAGTTGTGGAAGTCTGCTTGAAACTTAAAGCCGGAATCAATGAAATAAATATTTATGCGGTAGATCCAAACTTTGTTGTTCAGAAGCTCGTAATAAATAAAGCCGGTGAGGAGCTTTTACCTTCATATCTCGGACCTAAGGAGACATTTAGATTCTAAAGCAACAAAGTTAATCAGTGAAAATCTTTATAAACTAAAAATCTTAATTAAATAGTGATTTAAAGGGCGTGGTGTATAAATATGCACCACGCCCTTTTTGACAATAACCTGTAATTATCTAATGCTATAAGCATTCTTTACTTTTCTATGATATCTGTATGTGTTATTATTCAGTAAATATAAAATACCTATTGACCTAGTGGGTAAAACGATATTATAGTGGAGGATAGTTATTATGAAAAAACATCTATTACTGACATTACTGATAGGAACGGTACTTGCGCTGTCAGGATGTGGAAATGCCGGTAACGCAAGCGCTAAGGCAGGAGGAAATGTCAAGGCAGAAGAAACCGTGAAGATAGCATATCTTCCCATAACACATTCACTTGCTGTACTTGAAGAAGCAGAGGAACTTGCAAACAACGAGAAAGTGAATGTTGAACTTGTTAAGTACGGATCATGGCCGGAACTTCTTGATGCACTCAATTCGGGAAATGTTGACGGAGCATCGGTTCTTATAGAGCTTGCCATGAAGTCAAAGGCTGAGGGTGTTGGTATTAAAGCTGTTGCACTCGGACATAAGGACGGAAATGTCATCGTCGTTTCAAATGATGTAAAAGACGGTGCCGATCTTAAAGGAAGAACAATTGCCATTCCTCATCGCCAGTCATCACATAACATTCTGGTAAATGATGCACTTGCAAAGAACGGACTTACAATCGATGACATAAATGTTGTGGAACTTGCACCTACAGAGATGCCTTCGGCATTGGTTACAGGAACAATAGACGGATACTGCGTAGCGGAGCCTTTTGGAGCGGTAGGCGTTTCCACCGGAAAGGCAAAAGTTCTGTATACATCCGAAGAATTATGGGAGGATTCCGTATGCTGCGCACTTGTTTTGACAGATGATTTTATAGATAAAAAATCTGATACAGCCAAGGCATTTGTTGAGGGATATAAGACAGCGGGAAATAATCTCGATGCCGATACGGCTAAAGCGGTTGCAGGTAAATATCTGAAGCAGAAAGATGATGTACTTGAAACTTCGCTTAAATGGATTTCCTATGATGATCTTGATATTACAGAGGAACAATATAACAAGCTTACAGAAAAGGTTAAAGAATACGGACTTTCCGACAATCCGCCCGCATACTCCGATTTTGTAAAGACTGACTTTTAATTAAGGCAAGGGGACATGATGAAAAAAATACTTTCTCTTAAATACGTTGTTGTATCAATACTTATCTTACTCGGAATCTGGCAGTTGGCTTTTTGGGTAAGTGATTACAGTTCGGCTTTGTTTCCGTCACCCTTAATGGCAATTGAAGCTCTTTTTGAAATGATAGAGGACGGAACGCTTATTGCTTCTATAGCCGCAAGTATGTACAGATTCGTGATAGGCTACGGATTATCGGTTATTACAGCGGTTTTTCTGGGACTTATATTAGGGAGCCTGCCTAAAGTTTTTAAATATGTGAATCCGTCACTTCAGCTTTTGAGACCGATATCACCGACAGCATGGATGCCTTTTGTGGTGCTGCTGTTTGGAATAGGAGATCTTCCCGCGATAGTTATTATTTTTATAGCGGCTTTTTTCCCCGTACTGCTGTCTACGGTATCTGCGGTAAATAAGATTGATGATATGTATTTCAGAGTTGCTGATAATTTTGGTATCAGACAACCGCAGCTTATGTGGAAAGTTATTTTTCCTGCGGCTTTTCCTCAGATTGCCAATGCCGTTCATCTTGCACTCGGAAGCGCATGGATATTCCTTGTTGCGGGTGAGATGGTAGGCGCGCAGTCGGGACTTGGCTTTCAGATCATTGATGCGAGAAACAATATCAGAGCGGACATTCTTTTGGCGACAATTCTTGTAATAGGACTTATAGGTCTGTTACTTGATTTTCTTATCGGACTACTTGAAAAAAGAATTCTCAAAGCCTGGGGAGGAGAGCAGTAATGTCATACATTCATATAGAAAATGCAGGGAAAACCTTCATACAAAACGGCAAAGAATTTACGGCTTTGTCGGATGTAAATCTTGATATTGAAAAAGGTGAATTTATCTGTCTCCTTGGACCTTCGGGATGTGGAAAAAGTACGCTTCTCAATGCCGTTGCAGGTTTTGATCCCGTAAATCACGGAAGCATTACGATAGACGGAAATGAAGTAACTGCGCCAAGTACAAAGAACGTGACCATCTTCCAGAACTACGGTCTTCTTCCGTGGCGCACGGTCATCAAGAACGTAGAGCTTGGTCTTGAATCAAAAGGGATTGATAAAGATAAGAGAAAAGAGATCGCCAAAGAGTATCTCAAACTGGTGAAACTTGAGAACTTTGCGGACAGTTTTCCGAGGCAGCTTTCCGGAGGAATGAAACAGCGAGTTGCAATAGCAAGAGCGCTTGCGGTAGAACCCGATATTATTTTTATGGATGAGCCTTTCGGAGCGCTTGATGCAATTACCAGAATGAAGCTTCAGGATGATATATTGGATATTTGCAAAAAACAAAAGAAAACAATCATCTTTGTAACCCATGATATTGAAGAAGCTGTTTATCTGGCTGACAGGATTGTTGTAATGACACCCAATCCCGGCAAAGTAAATGGTGTTATAACAGTTCCGATCCACCATTTCAGAGACAGAACAAGCGGAGACTTTTTGCTTATAAGAGACAAGATCTTCGATCTATTGCAAATGAAGGTAGAGGAAGATATTGAATATACGATTTAAGGTAGGGGAAAATGAGCCACACACATTCACATGAACATGAACACGAACATCACCATCATCATGGCAAAAACGGTCTTGAACACATTCATTCACACAGAAATCTGATCGGCTTTGATGAGCACGGCATTCCGACAGTGACACTTAAGGCTAGCAATCATGGCGGAGAGAGCAGTCCCGAGGATTTTACAAAAGATTATATGAGTGCTGTAGCGGAATACAGAAAGACATTTCCGTCAAAGCAGGATGTAATTGACAATACACCCGATCCGGCTGTAAGGGAGATGATCCTTAGGATGGAGCAGATTGGAATAGATACGGCTTTTGACAGATTTGATGCTCAAAAGCCTCAGTGTGCGTTCGGACTTAGCGGAACATGTTGTAAGATCTGCAACATGGGACCTTGTCATATAACAGCGAAGGCACAGAGAGGTGTCTGCGGTGCGGATGCAGATCTTATCGTTGCAAGAAATCTGCTTCGTTCAGCGGCTTCGGGAGCGGCCCAGCACGGTATGCATGCAAGAGAAGTCATGCTTACTTTGAAAAAAGTTGCTGAGGGTGAACTTGATATTCCTATTCTCGGCGAGCAAAAGATAAGAAGCACGGCGGAAGCTTTCGGAATAAAGCAAAAGAACAGGCAGCTTAAAAATGTTGCAAAAGATCTTGCGGATGCATTACTTGAGGATATGTCAAGAAGCGTTCCCGATGACTATAAGACAATAAAGGCATGTGCACTTCCCGAGAGACAAAAGGTATGGGAGGATCTGGATATTCTTCCCATTAGTGCATATCATGAAGTTTTTGAAGCATATCATAAGTCGGGATGTGCAACGGATGGTGACTGGAAGAGTATTATGCAGCAATTCCTCAGATGCGGACTTGCTTTTACTTTTTCGGGTGTTGTCGGAGCTGGAATTGCGACCGATGCACTGTTTGGCGTCGGCGACAGAGTTACATCCAAGGTCAATATCGGTGCGCTTGAGAAAGGATATGTGAATATTGCGGTACACGGCCATCTTCCTACACTTGTAAGCCAGATTGTTGCGGCAGGAAAAAGAGATGACCTTATCGAACTTGCCAAATCCAAAGGCGCAAAGGGTATCAGATTTTACGGTATCTGCTGTTCGGGACTTTCTGCAATGTACAGAGACAGCGGTGTTATTCCGCTCTCAAATGCCGTATCTGCAGAGCTTGTACTTGGAACGGGAGCGCTCGATCTGTGGGTTGCGGATGTTCAGGACGTATTCCCCTCGATCATGGATGTCGCCAAGTGCTTTAAGACTGTTGTGGTTACAACAAGTGATTCCGCACGTCTCCCCGGTGCCGAGAGATATGAGTACGATCATCACCACAGCAATATAGGACAGACTAAAGAACTTGCAGAGAAAATAGTAAGACGTGCCATCGAAAGCTTTGAGATCAGAAAAGGAATGCCCGTATATATTCCTCCGTATGAGGTTGAAGCGGAGGTCGGATTCTCTGTTGAGTATGTTCACAAAAGATTCGGAAGTATGAAACCTCTTGCCGAAGCAATTAAATCAGGACAGATCCTCGGCGTGGTAAATATGGTCGGATGCAACAACCCCAAGGTTCTTTATGAGAAGTGCATTATTGATGTGGCCGATGAACTTCTTAAGAATAACGTTCTTATCATTACCAACGGATGTGCATCTTTCCCGCTGATGAAGCTTGGTTACTGTGCGGTTTCTGGAAAAGAAAAGGCAGGAGAATCCTTAAGAGAATTTCTTGAGCCCGACCTTCCGCCCGTATGGCATGTCGGAGAGTGCATAGATAATACGCGCTCTACAGGCATATTTGCGGGAATTGCAGGCGTACTTGGAAAGAACCTTTATGAGCTTCCTTTTGCATTCTCATCTCCCGAGTGGGGCAATGAGAAGGGAATCGACGCAGCGCTTGGCTTTAGACTTAACGGCATAAGCTCATATCACTGTGTTGAGGCTCCGATCTTTGGATCAAAGAATGTAATTGAGTTCTTGAAATATGGTACAAAAGAGCTCCTTGGCTCAACAATGAATGTAAACACGGATCCTGTCGCACTTGCAAAACAGATCGTGCAGGATATGAAAGACAAGAGAGTAGCCCTTGGCTGGGATAAATAAAGAAGTAACATTCCGATAATAACTTTTAGTTATAGCCTCCCTAAAGTTTGGCGTAATTGCGGCTTTGGGGAGGCTATTGTATATTGTTTTTAACAAAAAACAAGGAGCAAACTCATGTGTTTACTAACCGGACAACCGGAGGTTAGTGATTCGTCACCATTAGGCGGGTCAGTAATCTCCGGTTTTTTGTATCATGGAAAATTTCTATTCTACAAATATCTTTTTTTGAGGAGCAAGATTATGAAAAAGAAAACATTAAAAAATATTATGGTAACGGGAGCGTTGGCGGTAACAATGATGATGTCGGTTGTGGGATGCGGAAGTGCAGATACGGCTAACGCAGCGGACAATACCAAAGGAAATGAATCGGGAAGCGCCGAAAGTGCAGAAAATACAGGGGCGCCTAAAGGTAAGGTGCAGAAGATAGTTATCGGATCGGGCATCAATTACAATCCGTATTGCTATCTTGATGAGAACGGAGATGCGGTCGGATATGAATATGACGTACTTAAGGAGATAGACGATCTTCTTCCGCAGTACGAGTTTGAATATCAGTCAATGGCTTTTGACCAGCTGGTTCTTTCACTTGAAGCCGGAAAAATAGATGTAGCGGCTCATCAGTATGAGTTTACACCTGAAAGGGAAGAAAAATATCTTTTCTCAGGTGAGTCATATACGTCATATATCACATATCTTGCAGTGCTTGTAGATGACGATGCAAAGTCGCTTGAAGACCTTACCGGGGAGAAGATAAGAACAGGCGGTTCGACAAGTGCAACAACGCAGATCCTTACTAAGTGGAATGAAGAGCATTCGGGAAAAGAAGTAGTGCTTGTTACATCGGAGGGCAGTTCCGACGAAGAGGCCGCTGCGGCACTTAAGTCCCATGCGGCAAGAGCTTCCGTCCTTAAAAAGAGTGATGTTATCAAGATGAATACGAACTTCAGCGAAGACGGTAAGGATTGGCTTAAGTCTGTAGGAGAGCCGATCAATGATTCACAGACATATTATCTTTATCGCAAAGATGAGACGGAACTTAGAGATGCGATTGACGGAGCACTTAAGACACTTAAAGAAAACGGTAAACTCTCAGAGCTTGCAATTAAGTGGGTTGGCTACGACGTTACGGAAGAGGAATAAGAAAAATGGGAAATTATTTTAGTGCCGAAAGATTTATAAAAGTCTTTCCTAAAGTGATTTCATGCTTATCGGTAAACCTTCACATCGTCTTTTGGTCAATGCTATTCGGCACGATACTTGCCATATTTGTGGCGCTGATTAGGGTATACAAAATTCCCGTTATAAGTGCGTTTCTCGGAATATACATTTCATTTATGAGAGGCACGCCGCTTCTTGTACAGATGATGATAGCTTTTTATGGAATACCTATTGTACTCGGCAATCTTTTTATGAATATGTTTGGAATAAATCTAAACAGACTTGAACCTGTGATATTTGTAGAAATAGCAATAATTCTTAATGAGGGGGCATTTCTTGGTGAAATATTCAGAGGTGCCATAACTTCTGTGCCTGCCGTACAGGCAGAAGCGGGATACTCTATAGGAATGACGGGGGTACAGACCTTTTTCAGGATCGTACTCCCTCAGGCTTTTAAAGTGGCGCTTCCACACTACGGTGTCGACTTTATAGGTGTATTTCAGAATACATCGCTTGTGTTTATCCTCGGAGTTGTGGATGTTCTTGGAAAAGCAAAGACGATAGGCGCAGCAACGGGACACTCGATAGAAGGTTATCTGGCGGCGACGATAATATACATTTTTTTCAGCCTGTTCTTAAAGGGACTGTTCTACTACCTGAATAAAATGAACGGCGAAAATTATGCAGCAGTTTAGGAGAAAAGAGATGAGCTTTAGCATAAACAATTTTTGGGAATCATTTAAATCCGCTCTTCTCTATGCACCTGTCACAATACAGCTCACGGCGATATCTTTTATCGTAAGTCTGATACTTGGAACAATTATAGCGACCGTAAGGAATTACAAGATTCCTGTTCTGTCACAGTTTTTTACTGTCTTTGTGACTGTATATCTGGGACTTCCGACTATGGTCGCACTGTTACTTTATAATCTGATCTTTATGACCTTTTATGCAGATGTGGCGGCAGCACTACATATTTCTGTACCGATAAGTGAGGTCAACCCGATAATCATCGGATATATCGTTCTGATAATGGGAACAACCTGTCAGATCAGTGAGAGTATACGGGGAGCATTTAAGGGAATCGATAAGGTTCAGTATGAAGCGGGATACAGTATAGGCATGGGAAGGTTTAAGACGCTTACGAGGATTATCTTTCCGCAGATGGTGCCGATACTTTTGCCAGGAATGCAGAATTCGCTTATAGGTCTTTTGAAGGCATCAAATCTTGTAAGTGCGATATCGGTGATAGAGATCATGTCGGGAGCTCTTTTGCCCAGTCTCTTGTATTACAGCTATTTAGAGGGATATGTGGCAGCTGCGCTTGTTTACTGGATGATAGGCGCTGCGATAGAGCTGATAGCATTTTATGTAGAAAAAAACAGCGGAAAATATTTAAGACGTCTTGCGTAGACTTATGCTTATTGTCTTGTGTGTCATATTAAAAATTTAGACTAAAATAACATTTTTGGGAGGAAGTAATGTCATCTATTATAGAACAACCACGATACGGTTGTGCAATATCATCACAGCAGACCGTACTTGCAATTCCCGGGGCACATCCCATTCTTCACTCAGGTCCCGGCTGCTCGGAGAGAGTTTCATATTTCAATCTGACAGCGGGAGGAACAAGGGGACCCGGATATACGGGAGGACCGCACGTTTCTTGTACCAATTCAACTCAGAGGGAGATCGTTTTTGGAGGAATACCAAAGCTTAAAGATACAATCTCGGGTGCGCTCAAAGTCATAGATGCAGATCTTTTTGTTGTACTTACGGGATGTACTTCCGAGATTGTCGGAGATGACACGGTTTCTGCCGCAAATGATTTTGCAAGGCAGGGATATCCTGTAGTCGGTGTTGAAACAGGTGGATTTAAGGGAAATGTCTTTTACGGATTCAGAGAAGTTGTAAAGTCGATCATCAATCAGTATGTGGGAAATGTCACTCCAAAAGTTCGCAAAGGACTGGTAAATGTCTTTTCACTTGTTCCATATCAGAATCCATTTTGGCAGGAGGATCTTAGTGAGATAAAAAGACTTCTTATATCACTGGGACTTGAAGTCAACATCTTGTTTGGAGTCGGTTCAAAGGGAGTGTCCGAGTGGAAGGATATCCCGAATGCAGAGTTTAACCTGCTTCTGTCACCCTGGGTGGGAAAAGAAGTTGTGGAATTACTTAAGCAGAAATACGGAACGCCATATATTGAATTCCCGTTTATTCCGGTAGGTGCGGAGAGCAGCGGCAAATTCTTAAGAAAGGTCGGTGAGTTTGCGGGAGTATCGGAGTTTGAGATTGAGAAGGTCATAGCGGAGAATGAGAAAGTCTACTATTCGTACTTTAACGATCTTGAGAATTTTATAGTTACTTTCAACAACGAATTCGCTTGGGAATATTTTGCGGTCGCGGACAGTAACTACGCACTCGGAGTCGGAAGTTTTCTTACAAATGAGCTGGGACTTATTCCAAAGGGCATTTATATAACGGATGATGCAAAAAAAACATATCAGGAAAAGATACTTGAATACTTTAAGCAGGAAAATGAGCAGTTTGAGGAAGTTGTATTTTTTGAAAACGACGGCGGAGCCGTGCAGAGGGATATACGAAGCAAACAGGGCGAAGATAGGGAGCTGATTCTTGGAAGCTCCTGGGAAAAATTCCTTGCAAGAGAAACGGGCAAATACTATGCATCGCTCAGTCTTCCGCTTACGCAGGACTTTACGCTTAATACTTCATATGCAGGCTATCGCGGAGGAATCAATTTGTTAAAAGAGATAACAAGAGACATTTTCAGATAAATCGCTTTTGCGAATGATAAGGAGCAATTATGGGTACGTATAAGAATACAGTGGAAGTTGAGGTACGTGAAAGAAGACTTGGCTCTGTGCTTAATTATCACGGAAGCCTCAATAATCTGATAGAAAAATCAAAAAAGCGCTCGCTTTGCGCAAGTTGTTCAAATTATGAGCAGTGCGGAAACTGCGGCCAGGAAAATGCGGGAACGCTGACAACGTGGGTAAAAGATAGCGTTGTAATAAATCATTCCCCGATAGGATGCGGGCTTGACGGTATTATGTATGCGGCATCCGTAAGAGAAAACGCGATCGGACAGGACAGACAGGTTCGAAGACTCAGCACAAACATACAGGAGAAGGATACGATCTACGGAGCATCAAGAAAGCTTGAAGCAACGATAGATGAGGCGGTTCGAAGGTTCAATCCCAGAGTCATATTCGTTCTTTCATCCTGCGTGACGGGAATAATAGGTGACGATCTTGAGAGCGTTGCGGATGAAAAAGGTGCGGAACACGGAATCCCCGTTATACCTATCTACTGCGAAGGCTTTAAGTCCAAGATGTGGTCGTCGGGATTCGATGCTGCCTACCACGGAATATTCAGAAGAATTGTAAAAGAGCCGACAAAGAAACAAAAAGACCTTGTGAATGTGTTTAATTTCTGCGGTGTGGACAGGCTTGCGGATCTTCTTGCAAAAGTAGGACTGCGAACAAATTATGCGACGACATTTTCTACAATCGAAGGTTTGACGGAACTTTCTGAAGCAGCTTGCAGCGTGCAGTTCTGCGATACTTTGTCATCATATATAACTACTGCGCTTGAAGAAAAATACGGCATTGTTAAGATCAAGAATGCACCGCCTTTTGGACTTAAGTGGACAGATGACTGGCTCAGAGAGATCGGAGAAGTTACCGGAAAGCAGGCAGAAGTTGAGCGAGTGATAGAAGAGGAGCATCAGAGGATACGGCCGGAACTTGAGGAATATCGTAAGATTCTTAAAGGCAAAAGAGTATTCATAATGACAGGTGATACTTTTGCATATCAGCTTGCGAATGTTGCTTCGGACCTTGGAATGGAGGTTGCGGGAATTGCCACACTTCACCACGATCAGGCACCTGACGGAGACGGAGGACGCGGAGCTCTTGAGAAATACAAGGAAGACCACGGCGATTTTGGCAAAGTAAATGTTTGTCCCAAGCAGCCGTATCAGGCATTGAAGCTGATAAAAGACGCAGATCCCGATCTTCTTATATGCAGGCATCCGGGTGTTGAGAATGTCGCTATCAGGCTTGGAATACCGATTGTTCCGGAAGGAGATAAGAATTTCTCAATAGCTTACGACGGAATACTTAAATTTGCAAAGAGAACTGTACGCGCTCTTAAGACGCAGCGAATTGTAAAAAATATTTCGGCTCATTCAAAATTGCCATATACAAAATGGTGGCTTGAAGATAAGAAGGAAGATCCGTATTACTTTGAGTCCAAAGAAGCTTGAAAAAAAGTCTGAAATATGAGGGATGGCGATAAATTTACATCATTTTGATAAGGTAGGTGATAACTATGATTGAGCTTAAAGGCGTGAAAAAATCCTTTGGAAAGCAGGAAGTTTTAAAGGATGTTTCGATTAAAGTAGATGACGGAGAGGTGGTCGTGATCCTCGGACCGAGCGGTTCAGGAAAGACTACACTTTTAAGGAGTATAAATTTTCTTGAGCGTGCCGACAGCGGATTTATGAAGTTCGGCGAAAAAGAGATTGATTTTAAGAAAGCAGGTAAAAAAGATATTCTCTATATGAGAAGGCATACCGGATTTGTATTTCAGAACTACGGACTATTTGCGCACAAGACTGTAATCCAGAATGTAATGGAGGGGCTTGTTCAGGGTCAGAAAAAGAGTAAGCAGGAGGCCCGCGAGATTGCTGAGGAAGTGCTTGAGAATGTCGGAATGCTTGAAAAGAAAGACTTTTATCCCGCGCAGTTGTCGGGAGGGCAGCAGCAGAGAGACGGAATTGCAAGAGCTGTAGCGCTAAAGCCTGATGTTATTTTGTTCGATGAGCCTACTTCGGCACTTGATCCCGAACTTGTGGGTGAGACTCTTGAAGTTATCAAGGAAGTGGCAAAGACGGGAATAACCATGATCGTTGTGACACACGAGATGTCTTTTGCAGAGGATGTCGCAGACAGAGTTATATTTATGGACGGCGGAGTCGTGGTTGAAGAAGGAAAGCCCGGAGAAATTTTTTATAGGCCGAAAGAAGAGCGTACAAGGCAGTTTTTATCAAGAATCATTCCTCAGGATGAGTATGTGATTTGAGTAAATGCAAAAATATGTTATTATGTATAAAAATTCATTTTGGAGATTATGCATATGACTATTTTGCAGCTTAAATATGTAATTGCGATTGATGAGGAGTGCTCAATGAGAAAGGCGGCTGACAGACTTTATGTTTCACAGCCGGGACTTTCAAGTGCGGTAAGAGACCTTGAGAATGAACTTGGAATCCAGATTTTTCAGAGAGTTCATAACGGCGTTGTGACAACTGTTGCAGGCGGCGCGTTTATTGCTTATGCAAGAAGCGCGGTTGAGCAGTTTGAGAAAATTGAAGACAAGTACATAAATGCCAAAGTCGATAAGCCTACATTCTCAGTTTCCATGCAGCATTACACTGTTGCTGTAAATGCGTTTATTGATACAGTAAAAGAATACGATCTTGAGGAGTATCAGTTCTCTGTAAGAGAAACTCAGACAAGTGAAGTCATAGACGATCTTAAGAGTCTTAGAAGTGAAGTCGGAGTTATTGCGCTCAGCGAATTTAACAGAAATATGTTCAAAAAAATTTTTGCGGATGCATCTCTTGAATTCCATGAACTCTTTACAAGAGAGACTTACGTATATCTTAGAAAAGATCACCCTCTTGCAGACAGAGATGAGATTTCACTCGAAGATCTGCAGGATTATCCGTGCATGGTATTCGATCAGGGCGACAACACATCCTTCTATTACAGAGAGGAAGCGCTTGCAACCTATGATTATAAGAAAGTGATAAGCACCAATGAAAGAGCTACATCCGTAGAACTTATGCTTGGCCTTAACGGTTATGCGGTAGGTGCAGCCATGCTTGGTGAAAGTCTTAATACTTCCGAGATTCATCACATAAAACTCAAGGAAGAAGAGACATTAACGCTTGGCTATATCATTCGAAAGGGCAGTGACCTCAGCGATATGGCTCAGACCTTCATTGAGAAACTAAAACAATATAACTAAGATAAGAGAAGGCGGTACATGTTGATGATTCATCATGTGTCGCCTTTTGTGACAAATGTAATGGCAAAATAATGTATTTAATACGGCAATCGGGGAGGATGTAGACAAAACAATTATCTACATATTCCCCGATTTTTTAATTTCCTAAAATATTCACATATGAATATTTGAAGGAATCAATTTTTGCGGTGCTACAATACATTCAGTCTTAAAAGAAATAGAGCAATAGCTCAGCCGCTTACGGTAAATATATAGTGGGGTAAAGGCGAGAAGATGATTGAATTTATAAGGAATAATAAGCTTTTTTCAAAGTTGGCCGGAATAAATCTTGTATCAAAAGTAGGAGACAGATTATTTTATACGGCTATGCTTACGATAGCAACTTCATTACCGAACGGTGGCATAGCGGTTATGATTGTGTCTGCTTCAGAGACACTTCCGATTTTGCTCAGTATATTTCTTGGAGTTGTTGCCGATAAGCAAAAGAATAAAGTGAGATTATTGGTTTTTTGTTCTTATTTCAGAATGGCTATGTATATTGGGATTGGATTTATCTTTAGAAATCCGCCGACATTGATCTTGGTATTATTTGCAGCCGGATTGAATTTTTTGTCCGATATAAGTGGGAATTATGCTTCGGCACTATTTTCGCCATTTACAAAAATCTTAGTACAAGCAAAAGAAATGGAACAGGCACAAGGAATTGTGAGCTTGGGAACGCAACTGGTAAGTGTGCTGGCAACATTTATAGGTGCATCATTATTGGCATATTTCAGAGAAAGTTCTTTGGCATTTATAAATGCAGCTGTTTTTATGTTGGTTGCAATTATGTATTTGGGAGCCGGTACGTCTTTAAAAGGATATGAAGAGAAGATAAAAACGCTTGAGAATGGAAATATGTTCTCGGCAGTTAAGGATAATATAAGATCGTTTTGCTCTGATAATGTTTTATTGGGGAATCTGATCCAATTGGCAATGTTAAATGGATTTTTTGGAGGCTTGACACCTGTTTTTGCGCTATTTATAAACACAAACAATGAGATGATGAGTTTGAGTAATCCGGTAAAGATATCTTTGTTATCCGGGATAATTACTGTATTTATGATATTTGGAAATGCTATGACGACCAAATTTTTTAAGAGACATTCAATTTTCAATATCAATATTTTGTCAGATGTGATGATATTATTTGTCGGTGTTGGTTTTGTGATCGATAGCATATGGATAATTATGATAGCCAACAGCTGTATTGCATTTTTGCTGGGTATTGTGGCACCGCGCTTTTCTGCGGAAGTGGTAAATCGCTATCCGGTAGAAAGAATTGGCGGGATCATTACATGTATTAATGCATTGCTTGTTATAGCACCGCCTGTTACGAGCCTGTTGTTTCCTATGTTGGCGACTTTTAATATAAATTATGCCTATTGGGGCATTATTATTTACTCGATACTTTTAATTGTCATATGTTTAGCATTGGCAAAAAAGAATTGCAAGAAGATTAGTTGATGCTTATGAGATACTTATGAAAGCATCTAAGTTTTCCTGAAGAAATGCAGCAACTTCGTCATGCCCTGTTGCTTTTATAAGAGAAATGTATTCTTCCAGATTCTTAGTATCAGTTACTCTTTTTTCTTGATAATCAAGAACTTTCTGCAAAAAGATAAGTATTGTCTTTGCAAACATATCTTGGTAAGTGAGGATTTTATCCAAATGTTTTATAAAGTAATCTGCGTAATATCCTTGCTTTTTGTATAACAAAGTTATGATGATGTTCAGAAGGACTAACTGGGTATGAAATTTATTATTGGGAATTGATAGATACAATGAAGCGCGCTCAATAAATGCTTTTCCCAGGAAAATAAGGTCGCTTTCGGATAATATGTGTAGCGTGTTGCCGAAAATATACAACTCGTATTCTGTCCAGTTTTCAATGCTATATAGGTATTTGGTCAGCAGTTCAATGTCTTCTTTGCAAATTGTATTTGTTGAATCCAGGTCATAGACAGCACATTTTATAACCAATCTGTTGAGCTGATTATAAATATCATAGGATTCAGAGCTTTTATCATAATTTTTTAGAAGCTTATTTAACCCATCAATATCTTTGGCTGAATGAAAATCGGAGATTTCTTTTGAATGGCGAAAAAAAGGACTGTTCTCATATTGGTTGTATGCATGTTCAAATTCCGAAAAACTCATATGAATTGAAGAAATGGCGATAAGTAATTTGTCGGCTGAAAGCATTGTTTGTCCGGTCTCAAATTTTGACAGTTGAGATTGTGAAATGCTTTTGCCGGCAATATCCTTCATCTTCAGTCCGCGAGCAGTTCTAAGCTCTCTATACAGTTCTCCGAGATTCATCAAATCAAGCTTACTCATGAGTCGGTCCTTTAATGATAGAAACTTTTTCGCAACAACGCTCGCGCGCTGGCGAAATGTTTTTATGTAAGTCTATATTTGATGGGACAGTGATGGTGGAAAAAACCTTCACTGTCCCAATTCAATCTGTTATTTAGCTCATTTTTTTGTACATGTAATTACCAAGCATCTGAATGAACTGAACAAATGCTATAAGTACAACTGAACAAACGACAAGATATTCAGTCTTGTATTGCTGGTAGCCGTAGCGGATCGCTATATCACCGATACCGCCGCCTCCGACAGTTCCTGCCATTGCGGAGTAGCCGATAAGTGAGATTACAAGAAGTATCACACCGTTTAGCATTCTCGGAATAGATTCTTTTACATAAACGCGCATAAGGATCTGGAAGTTTGAAGCGCCAAAAGATCTTGCGGCTTCGATAACTCCGGGATTGGTCTCACGAAGGCTTGTCTCAAACACTCTTGCGATATAGGGAATTGCCGATACCGTAAGAGGAACGATCGATGCCGTTGTTCCGATAGATTTTCCGACAACCGCTCTTGTAAACGGAATAAGTATTACAAGAAGGATGATAAAGGGGAAGCTTCTGAATACGTTTACCAGAAAGCTTAAGATCTCATATACGATCTTGTTTGGCTTAAGTCCGTCAGGAGCTGTAAGTGTCAGTATTATGGCGGGAATAAATCCTATTATTACCGAAAAAAGTGTTGACCAGAATACCATGTATAAAGTTTGTTTAAAGGCAGTCATTATAACAGAACTCATGCCTGCATCAGATAAAATTCCCGACATTATTTGATTACCTCCCAGGTTACGTTTTTGCTGTCAAGAAAAGCACATGCTTTCTCAAGATCTTTTTCATCCATATTAAGGACGAGGCTTCCGTAGACGTCCTCCCTGAAGTCTTCAAGCTTGGCCCAGCAAATGTTGAAGTTTGTCTGAAGCTCCCTTGCCATCTCGGTTACGATAGGGCGCTGATTGCCTTCTCCGAAGAAAAAGAGCTTTAAATTGACTCCCGTTGAGGGAAGCTTGTCACTTTCTTCGCGGAGGAACTCACGCATTTCCTGTTCCTTGGGCCATACAAAGAGCTGTTCAGGTTTGCCTATTGCAAGCACTTTGCCGCCGCTAAGAAATGCAACCTTCTGGCAGATCTGCTTAACGACTTCCATCTGATGAGTGACGATTATGATCGTGATGCCCATTTCTTTATTTATCTTTTGTAAAAGAGCTAAGATGCCCTTTGTAATCTCCGGATCGAGTGCGCTTGTTGCTTCGTCGCACAAAAGAAAATCGGGATCGAGCGCAAGTGCCCTTGCTATTGCGACACGCTGCTTCTGACCGCCTGAGAGTTCCTTTGGCTTTGAATGTACTTTTTCTTCAAGGCCGACGAGTTTTATAAGATTAAGGATTTTTTCTTTTGCTTCCGGAGTGTTTGTGGGAATTCCCCAGAATTTCATGGGAAGAGCAACGTTGTGATATACGTCGAGTCTTTCAAGGAGGTTAAAACCCTGAAATATCATGCCCATTCTCTTTTGAAGATTTCGAAGAACTTTTTTGTTCTTGATGTCGACGGTTACATCGTCAACAACGATCGCGCCTTCATCATAAGATTCAAGGCCGTTTATGCAACGAAGAAGAGTGGATTTACCGGCACCACTCTGACCGATGATGCCGAATATCTCACCCTTTTCGATGTCGATATTTACACCTTTAAGCACCTCGGTTTTGTTGAAAGTTTTTTTGACATTCTTAATTTGTATCATAGATAGTAAGACCACCTGTCTTATTATATTAGGAAAATTCTATAAGCGTTCCCGGCGCTAATCTATTATTACATTACTGCCTCTAAATATCAAATATGACACGTCACTGGCAAGGAGACGTGTCATATCTAAAAGGTTTGATATATGAAAGGTAGGATTTGTATGATATGGGGGCGGAAAGTCAAAAAGCGTACATGCTTGCATGTTAAGCTTTTTGACCTAACGGCCCTAACAAACATGAGGAATTAGCAATTTACGTAGTAAATTAGCGTTTTCCGAATGTTTGTAGAAGTGCGAGAGTTTCGAAGAAACGGAGCACTTCGTATATCATATACGTTATTGGCTTTTAAAATGGTTTACTGTGGATCAATAAATGAAGGAATTACTGCTCCCTTGTATGTCTCTTCAATATATGATTTAACTTCGTCTGACTTAAGTGCTGCTACAAGAGCTTTGATCTTTTCAGAATCCTGAGAACCGTCCTTAACTACAAGGAAGTTAGTTCTCTTTACTGTTGTCTCATCGTCAAATTCCTCGATATCAAGTGCGGGATGCTTAGCCGGAAGGTCTGCTTCAAGAGCGTAGTTTCCGTTGATGGCTGCCGCGTCAAGATCGGGAAGTGAAAGAGGAAGGTTAGCTGCCTCAAGAGGTGTGATCTTATATCCGTGAGGGTTAGCGTCCTTATCTTTTGAAAGAGAATCCTCTGTGTAGCTTGCATCTTCACCAAAAGCACCCTTTGATGTAAGAAGTCCCTTCTGAACAAGAAGGTCAAGTGCTCTTGCGCCGTTGTCGGGATCGTTGGGGATACCAATCTCTGCGCCATCGGGAATCTCTTCAAGCTTAGTATATTTTTCTGAATAGATACCCATGGGCTCAATGTGAATTCCTGCTACTGCTGTAAGGTGAAGACCTGCGTCTTTGTTCTGCTGGTCAAGATAACCAAGTGTCTGGAAGTAGTTGGCATCAATCTCACCTGCTTCAAGTGAAGTATTGGGAAGTACGTAGTCCTGGAATACAACTGTTTCAAGTGTCCATCCGTCTTTTGCAAGAACTTCCTTTACGATATTATCAAGAATCTCAGCGTGAGGAACGGGTGTTGCTCCTACAGTGATCTTCTTGTCTGTGTCAGATGCTGAATCAGCTTTTGCTTCAGCCTGTGTAGCTTCTTCTGTTGCAGGAGCCTCTGTAGTCTGTGACTCTGCTTTTGATCCGCAGCCTGTAAGTGCTCCGAAAGCAAGTGCTGCTGTTAAGACCAAACTTGTAATTACTCTCTTTTTCATAAATTTCATATCCTCCTCGATACCGATGTTTTTGTTTTCTCCTCGATCGGTATGAATGCATTATACAAGATTAGAAAAGAATTTGGGAAATAAATAAAAATTATCAGTAGTGAAAAGTTGAGATTATATTGACTCAGGTGCTAACGATATCGGACAATAGAAGCAAACTATCATAAAAATCACAGATTAGAAGTAAAGTGGAAGAATGAACAAAAGAATAAATAACAAAGAAAACAGAAGATATATTGAAAGAAAAACAACATGCACTGCAAAGAAAAAGCTTGTGAGCATTGCGATGACAGCCGTTATGGTCTCGCTTTTTATTACAGGGTGCGGGGCAAAAAACAAAATAAATACATCAACAATCTTTGCGATGGATACCGTTATGCAGATTGAAATACAAGGCGATGAAGCGCTGCTTGCCGAAGCTGAGAAACGTATAAGAAATATAGAAGATGAACTTTCCGTCACAAAAGAGGACAGTGAGATCGGACGGCTTAATAAGGAAAAGAGTGCCACATTGTCCGAAGATGGAGCAAAGATCTTACAGGATGCGCTGAAAGTATGCGAGGCGACAGACGGAAGCCTTGATATATCGGTTTACCCCGTTCTTAAGGCCTGGGGCTTTACTACAGGGCAGTTCAGGGTTCCTTCGGATGATGAAATAAAAGAACTGATTGCAAATGTCGATCACAGTAAGATTGATGTGGACTACGCGGGTGAAAAAGAGTGTAGTGTCAGAATAGATGACAACATGCAGCTTGATCTTGGAAGCGTGGTTAAAGGCTACACAGGATCGTATCTTGCTGAGTTTTTTAGAGAAAAAGGAGTGACATCGGGCCTTATAAATCTTGGCGGAAATGTTGAGTGCATAGGAACAAAGCCTGACGGAAATCTGTGGAGGGTTGCGATCAAAAGTCCGTTTGAAGACAGTAAGAGCGGAGTACTTGGCGTTATAGAGACAAGTGATATGGCTGTTATAACTTCCGGTGGATATGAGAGATTTTTTGAAGAAAATGGGGAAAAATACTGGCATATTCTTGATCCCAATACGGGAAAGCCTGCAAGGAGCGGCCTTGCCTCGGTTACTGTTGTTGGAAGAAACGGAACGGTCTGTGACGGCCTCTCAACAGCTCTTTTCGTAATGGGAGAAGAAAAAGCCGAGAAATTTTATAAGGAGTATTCGACAGGTAATAAAGGGATCGCGGCATTTGACCTTATCATGGTTACCGAGGACAAAAAAGTGTATGTCACTGAAGGCGTGAATACAATTTTTTCTCTTACTGAGGAATATGCAGATGTGGATGTATCTGTTATAAGGTAACGAAGGATGTTTTTTTATTGACTCGATTTCGTCGGCATATTATGTTTAATTGGACAGATAAAAGAAAATGGAGGGGCAACATGGAGAAGTTTAAGGCTTTTTTTTATAAGATTCATAATGACTACTACAGGTGGTATGATTTTCTGCTGATTCTTCCGGTGGTGTTTTTTGTGCTTATGCTTGCGGGAGAGATTGCAGGTCAGTTATTGTTCAATGTATTGATTTCCCCGATTATGGGATTTGAAGATCTTGCGTTTAATGAAGCGGTCAGTAGTTACGGTCGGACTATCGGATCATGGATCGTTTTGATTGGATATCTGTTGCTGGTTAAGTTTGACAGACCTGTTCTCAAGACGTTTTGGAATAAATATAAGGGAAATACGGTACTTTTTTTCCTTCTTGGACTGCTTGTGGGTGGCGGAATGAACGTTTTTTGCGCAATCGTTGCGATACTCAACAAAGATATAGCCATTTATTTTAACAGGTTTCAGTTTTTCAAAGTGTTTGTTGTTTTGATTACAGTTTTTTTTCAGTCAGGTAGCGAAGAATTACTGTGCAGAGGATTTCTGTATCAAAGGCTGAGAAGATCGTTCAGATCACCGTGGGTTGCGATAATAGGAAATGCGCTGGTATTCGGAGTTCTGCATCTTTTAAATCCGGAAGTTTCATTCCTTGGATTTTTAAATATTGTTCTGTTCGGAGTATTTATGGCCCTTATGATCTATTATTATGAGAGCATGTGGATGGCGATTGCCGTTCATACAGGTTGGAACTACATGCAGAGTATAGTTCTGGGCCTTCCGAACAGCGGACTTGTTTTTGATTTTTCAATCTTTAAACTTGATGCAGCTTCTGCTACAAACAGCTTTGCGTACAATGTAGGATTTGGAATTGAAGGAACAGTCCTTTCGTCGGTGATTATTGCTGTCGGAATAGTTGTGATCGTTTTGCTTGGAAGAAAGAGAAAAGGAGATACTCTCTGGGTTGTCGGAGAGACTGTTTTTCCGAAAGTGAAAAAGGAAGCATAAGCATCAAACATATTCTTTCAGTGTATCTATAAGAGCCACATTCTCTTCGTGGTTTCGCACAGCGATGCGGAAATAGGAGTTGTCGAGGCCACTGAAGTTTGCGCAGTTTCTGACAAGGATTCCGTGTTCTCTTGCGAGTTTATCTGCAAGCATGCTTCCTGCGAGATGTGAATGTGATGAAGTTAAAAGAGTGAGCGGAAGTCTTGTCAAAATGAAATTTGTGTCGCTGTCAAAAACGGTAAATCCGAGTGATTTCAGCTCTTTTGACAGGAAATCTCTTTCCGTGGTTATGAGTTCTATCGATCTGTGTACATACTCGTTTTCCGACAGGGACTTTTCGCCTGCAAGCAGAGCGAGACTTGAGATATTCCACTCAGGCTTTAGTGAGTTTAATTCGGATAATATGCGCGGATTAGAACATATGCAGAAACCAAGCCTTATTCCGGGAAGGCAGTATAACTTGGTGAAAGCATCTATGATAATAAGATGAGGGTAATCTTTTATAAGTGAGATCGCGCTCGTCTTTTTTTCGCCCGGAACAAAACCCATGAAACATTCGTCGATTACAAGATAAATGCCGAAATTTTCGCAGAAATCGGCAACTTTTTTTATTGTATCGTAAGGAATAAGCGCGCCGGTGGGGTTATTGGGATTGCAGAGAAAAATCATGTCCACGGTGCCGGCTTTTTTTACGTATGACAAAAAATCGTCTGTGAGCCTGAAGTTGTTGTCACTTCTAAGATTGAACTCCTTTACACGGCAGTTCCTTGATGCAAGAGCTTTTTTGTACCCTGAAAAAGTAGGAACGGGAAGCACGGCACCACGCGGAAGGATAGCCTGAACCAAAAGAGTTATTATCTCTGATGCGCCGTTTCCCATGACGAAGTATTCTTCGGGAATGTTGTGATATGCAGACAATTTTGCAAGCAGTGAACAGCCGCTTAAATTGGGATATTTTTCCAAAAGCGAGATGTGTTCTGTAATGTCATGTCTTACTTTTTCGGGCATTCCGAGCGGGTTCACATTCACGCTGAAATCGTATTTTATCTTGCAGTTTTTATCAAAAATACCGCCGTGTTCGTAAGTGGTGTAAGTCATCTTTGATCCTCCATGATTAAGTATAAAGGTTTTTTTGATACTTTTACAACATTACTTATGTGTGTAAAATAAACGTATGACAGGGAATACAGAGAAAATAATAAAAAAATACATAGCCGGTGTCGGAAGAGCTGACGAAAAAGCGATGATCGTGTCAAAAGAGTACGACGATGCCCTTATTAAGCCGCCTCGCAGCTTGGGAAAACTTGAAGATATCGCAATTAAGCTCGCGGGTATAACAGGGCGTGTTAAGAACAGGATCGGAAGCAAAAAAATTCTGGTTTTTTGCGCCGATAACGGTGTGACAAAAGAAGGTGTCGCATCCGCGCCTATTTCCGTGACTGCGAGCCAGGCGGTCAATATGACGTCGGGAATAACCGGGATGTCGGCGCTTGCAAAGCATTTTGGTGTTGAAGTTGCGGTTGTGGATGTCGGAGTTGCGACTAAGTTTCCGCTTACTGTTGATGGGAAAAAGGCCCCTATAATAGATAAAAAGATAAGAAAAGGAACCGGAAATATCGCATGCGAACCTGCCATGAGCAGAGATGAGTGTTTATGCGCGATACTGACGGGAATAGAGATCGCGATCGGAAGAGAAGACGAGGAAGAGTACGAAGATATCAATCTCGTAGGTATTGGGGAGATGGGTATTGGAAATACCACTACTTCGGCGGCGGTTTTGTCTGCGATAACGGGAGTAGACAGCGACAGCCTTACGGGGCGCGGCGCCGGAATAAGTGATGAGGCCTATGATAATAAGAAGAAAGTTATAAAAAGAGCTCTTTTTACACATAAACTTGAAGGGCAGGGCTGTGAGTACGCAGGTGATTTCGAGGCGATAACGGATGTTTTGTCCAAAGTTGGAGGGCTTGATATTGCGGCGATGTGTGGTGCGTTTATAGGTGCGGCATATGCGGGAAAGGGTGCTGTGATAGACGGATATATTTCTGCGGTTGCGGCGCTTCTTGCGGTAAAGCTGTGCCCGGCGGTTGCGGATTATCTTTTTCCGTCACATGTATCTACGGAACCGGGATATATGCTTGCGATGAAAGAGCTGGGACTAAGCCCTTACCTTGATCTGAATATGGGACTTGGCGAGGGTAGCGGATGCGTTCTTGCTTTCGAAGTGATAGAGGGCGCGTGCGCAATGATGAACAATATGGCCACATTTGAAGGCGGCGGAATTGATGATTCGTATTTGGAAGGAATCAGATAAAGATGATAGTTCTTTTGACGGGCGGATGCAAAAACGGTAAATCAGACATTGCGCAGGATATTGCTTGCAGTCTGAGAGAAAAGTCGGGCGGAGGACTTTACTATGTTGCGACAATGAGATCTACAGGTAAAGAGGATGACGAGCGCATAAGAAAACATGTCGAAAACAGAGCGGGACTAGGCTTTGAGACCATAGAGATCGCAAGGGATATAAAACGACTTAGCACGGAAAAAGAGAAATTTATTAGAGCCGTAGGTTCGGGTAAGGCCGCCGATATGGCAGAACATCCTGAAAAAGCTACGTTTCTTGTGGACAGTCTCACGGCGCTTCTTGCAAATGAGATGTTTCGAACAGATAAAGACGGCACTTTTATCGAAGACCGCGATGCGGCAGCAAGAGTATGTGAAGATATCAGGATTTTGTGTAAAGAAGAAGGTTATAATCTTGTATTTGTGAGTGATGGGATATACAGTGATGCCGCAATATATGATGCGAGCACCGATTCATACCGTGAGGGGCTTGCGTTAATTGAACGGGAAGTCGCAGCAATCGCGGATGAGGTTACGGAGATGTGCGCCGGAAAGCGGATGGTTCATAAAAGTACGGATACCAAAGAGGTAAGTGAAATGAGCGATAAGGAAAATCGCGGAATTCTGATAGTAGGCGGTGCAGGCCAGGGAAAGCTGGATTTTGCAAAGAGTATTGTCGGAGAAGTCAAAGATGAAGATATTTACTCTTTTAAACAGGAAGATAACACTAATAATATAAGCGGGGCAGTTCCAGGCGGTTACAAGATTTATTATCATGCAGAGCGCCTTGCTCGCGGGACAGATAAGAACGCAGAGGAGCTTGCGGAGCTTTTTTCCAAAAATGCGATAGTCATTTGCGAAGACATAACCTGCGGAATTGTTCCTGTGGATGCAACTGACAGAAAATGGCGCGAGGATGCGGGAAGATTTATGCAGGCACTTGCAAAGAACAGAGACGTTTACAGAGTAATCTGCGGAATAGGGGAAAAAATAGGATGAAAAGTTTACTTAGATCTTTTGCCATAGCATTTTCAATGTATTCCAAAATCCCAATGCCACAGTTTACGTGGGAGAAAGAGGATATGAAGTACAGTATTGTCTTTTTTCCGCTTATAGGTGCTGTTTTGCATGCTGTTACTTATGGGATAAGATTTCTTGGTGTATTTTTTGAAATAGGAAGTGTTCCGACGGGCCTTTTCATGATGGCGGCAATTGTTGTTATCACAGGCGGAATCCATGTTGACGGATACATGGATTGCAGCGATGCTTTTTCGTCCTATGCGGATAGGGAGAAAAAACTTGAGATTTTAAAGGACCCGCATATCGGTGCGTTTGCGGTCATTCGTGTTATGACGCTCGCCGCGGTATATCTTGCGTCTGTGAGTATCATAGCGGATAGAAAAAGCCCTGTGGATTCGTCGCTTTTCTTTGCGGATGGAGAGGACTTTTTGATTATCGGGCTTGGATTTATCCTGTCAAGGGCACTCAGCGGAATATCTGTTGTAAGTTTCCCTTGTGCAAAGAATGAGGGAACGCTCTATAGCTTTGCTGAGGGCGCTGACAAAAAGCGGTGTCTGTCTATATTGGTAAAAGAAGCACTTGTAGTTTCGATAGCAATGATACTGATCGGAGGAATTTGCGGCGGTTGCGCGGTTTGCGCGGCACTTGCTGTTTTTTGGTACTACAAAGTAAGGACAGGAAAGGAACTTGGCGGGATCACTGGTGATGCGGCAGGATGGTTTCTGTGTCTTGCTGAAACCGCGATTGCTCTTACAGTGTGCGTATGTGTATTGTTAGGGTACTGAGACTTTGACGATTTGGCTTGGAACGGATATATGATAGATTTTTTGAAAGTTTATTATAACTACATACCTGTGGCGGTTTTAGCGGGGATATTTGTAGACTTGATAGTGGGAGACCCTGCTTTTTTACTGCATCCGGTGCAGATCATCGGAAAGCTTATCGAGCTTTTGGAGAGAGTGCTTCGAAGAGGTGAACGTGAGTCTTCTGCCAAAGGTTTTGTACTTGGAATTGTGGAAGTGCTCGGAGTTACGTCTGTTACGGGCATCGTTTCTTTTGGAATCTGCTATATTGCTTACAGGATAAATACATATCTTTTGCTTGCGGTAATGATTGTTATGTGCTGTCAGTGCATTGCGGCAAAGAGCCTTAGGGATGCGGCACTTGCAGTTTATGTACCGCTTTCAAAAGGCGATGTAGAAGGGGCAAGAAAGGCAGTATCGATGATCGTCGGAAGAGATACGCAAAGCCTTGATGACAAAGGTATTACAAGGGCTGCCGTTGAGACGGTTGCGGAGAATACAAATGACGGCGTAATCTGTCCTCTTTTTTATCAGATGCTTGGAGGACCTGTTCTTTCATTTATTTATAAGGCGGTCAGCACAATGGATTCCATGATCGGATACAAAAATGAAAGGTATATGTATTTTGGAAGATTCGCTGCGAAAACAGATGATGTTTTTGCATATGTTCCGGCGAGATTAAGCGCGGCTTTTATGATCGCAGGGACAGCCGCTTTGGAGGTACTTGGGAGAGTTTTTGGTGCAAAGAACTCAGATGGATGCGGCGCTGATAAAGATGGTAATACATTTACCGGATACAGCACTAAGGGCGCGATAAGAATATTTATAAGGGACAGGTACAACCATGCAAGCCCAAATTCTGCCCAGTGCGAGAGCGTATGCGCGGGTGCTCTCGGACTTAAACTTGCGGGGCCTGCCAGCTACTTTGGGAAGATTCATGACAAACAATTTATCGGGGATGAAACTCGCATCATAGAACCTGATGATATAAAACGAAGCATAGTTCTTATGAATGTTACAACGCTTTTTTCAACGATAATTTACATTGTGATAATTTGTATTGTGAAAAATGTTTTCGTTTTGCCGTTATAATGATATACTCCAATACGGATGAAAAAGGTTTGGAAAACACAAATTGCATCAAATAAATAAAAGTAATGGAAGAAAAAGATATGGAGAAAAAATCAATCTTAAACAACAAAATGTTTTTGTATATGACAGAGTTTTTTGCGGGAATGTCTGTTATGGCGGTAGAGCTTGGAGCGAGCAGGCTTCTTGCACCGTATTTTAGTTCATCACAGATTGTGTGGACAATTATAATCGGAACGATAATGATAGCCATGGCTCTTGGAAATATCTACGGCGGCAAGGCTGCAGACAAGGATCCGTCTCCGGATAAGTTATATAAGAGAATTCTTATAGCTGCTATCTGGATCGCTGCGATTCCTGTTCTCGGTAAGTATATAATAATTGCTATTTCGGCGGCTGTAATATTTGCAGTCAACAGCAATTTCCTTGTTATTGCCGCATTTGCGACATGTATGATCGTGTTTGTTTTCCCTCTTTTTCTTCTTGGAACCGTAACACCTTCGCTTGCAAAGTATACTACGGAGTCTCTTGATGACAACGGCAAAATTATCGGAACTCTCGGCGCGTTCAATACAGTCGGAAGTATCATCGGAACTTTTGTGCCGACATTTGTTACAATCCCTGCTGTGGGAACATCGATAACATTTCTGATTTTTGCGGGAATATTGATCGCGCTCTGCATTGCTTTTTTTGTCAGCACGGGTAAAAAAGTGACTGTGAAAACAGCAGCAGGGCTCATCATTTTTGTAGCATGCCTTTTTTTCGGACACAGCACCTCATTTGCTTTTTGGGAAAATGACCTGACTTATGAGGGTGAGTCTGTTTACAATTATCTTCAGGTAAAAGAAGATCCTTACAGTGTGATTTTGTCGACAAATGTTCTCTTCGGAGTTCAGTCAATTCATATAAAAAGCGGTGAACTTACCGGAATGTACTATGATTATGCTTTGGCTGCGCCCTACATGAGCGGGATAAAAGAGAAAGCAGCGGCAGGAGAAGATGCAGAAATACTGATCCTTGGAATGGGAACCGGAACATATGCGACTCAGATACTCAAATATTTTGACAACGTTAATGTTGAAGGTGTTGAGATTGATGATAAGATCACGGATCTTGCACATAAATACTTTGAGCTCCCTGAAAAAGCAAAGGTCACAACCTATGACGGAAGAGCATATCTTGCGGCAATCGACAAGAAATATGATGTCATAATGGTCGATGCATATCAGGATATTACGATTCCTTTTCAGATGTCATCGACGGAATTTTTTAATATGGTAAAAGAGCATCTTAATCCGGGCGGAGTCATGGTTGTTAATATGAACATGTACAGCGATGATAACGAGTCTACGATCAACAGATATCTTGCAGATACCATTTCTTCGGTGTTTGACAATGTTGCTACGGTAAAGGTTACAGGTTCTACAAACAAAGAACTGTTTGCTACGGATAATCCGGAGTTTATGAGCAGATTTGCAGAAAACAGCAAACTTGAAGGTGATGAGAGGCTTCGTGCAATGATGGAGGTTGTCGGAGATAATTGTGTGTCATACGAGGCCGGAAGCAATATAATGACGGATGATAAAGCACCCGTTGAGCTCCTCGGAATGAGGCAGATTGACTCGATAATCAAGGATGAAGTCAAGTATTACAAGGAAATATACAAGACTCAGGGACTTGAAGGATTGTTCTGAAAAAATACAGTGAGGTGCCGGGAGATATATATGAAAATAGAAAATTTAACAAATCGTGTCCTGACTATTATAACAGGGATAGTTTTGCTGATTTTAGTTGGTATACATGTAAATGTGAATATTTTTCATTACACTTCGAGGATGGATGCCGATCTGGCATCTGAGGCGCTGATTACTACAGAAATCGCTGATAATTCATTTGATACACCGGATACGTGGGTTTCTTCAACCGGTGACAAATTAGTAAGTGCACCTAATATTGGAGCGGTCTTTTATAAGATTACCGGGAATATGAATTTGTCTATAGGAATCGCATGTAGTTTGTTTATGATGATTCTTATTGGACTTATGATCGTGTATTTTAGGCAATTAGAATTTGGCTGGTACGAGATTTTTACTGTGCTCATAGTGATTTTCTCGGTTTTTAATGTTGAATCGGAACTTCAGAGTGCGTTATTTTTATGGGCTGATTATTATATATTTTACTTTATTTCGTTATACCTTATGCTGATATTCTATAATAAAGGCCTTAAAGAGGGAAAACTTTCAATTTGGATTTGGGTAATATCCTTGCTTCTTGCAACAATAAATGGTATGGAGGCTATTCATGCTTCGGTTTTTTGCTATCTGCCTCTTCTTGGAGTAGAGATAGTCAGACAATTATGGTCAGTGATAAGGAAGAAGACGTTTGAGTGGCACTTATTGGCATTGTTTTTCTGTACTGCTGTAATTTCTGTCGGTATTCCTATGCTTTCAGCTGCTTATGGAACTGATAGTGGGCGAAATATAAGACGAGCCGGCGAAAAATTTGTTACCGAAGTGTGGCCTGCTATGGGATCGATTGTATACTTTGGTGTTGTGCCTGCAGTTGTTTGGTGCTTATGCGCATTTGCGGTTATTGGATATTTACTTGCCCTGATAAATATATATAAGAAAACGGTTAAATCAGATAATAATGTTGAGGAGGATAACAACATTATTTTGTGGGGAACTTTGGTACCTGTTGCAGTGATCACGATGGTAGTTTTGGCACTTACATTTACAGTAAGAGAAGTGGCGCCCAGATATTTCTTTCCGGAATTTTTTATACTTGCTACCGGAGTTGGATTATTTATGAAACTGGTATATCGGCAATATATTGCAAAGATAAAGGTTTCTGCTCTTGTTGCGGTAATAGTGGTTATTTTGGGAATCATGGCCGGCAGATATTATTATACAGAATTGATTGCAGGAGATAACAGTAGTAATTCTGATGAAATGAAAATAGCCGAATGGATGCAGGATAAGGGCTATGAGTATGGGTATACTATATTTGATAATGCCAATACTATAACTGTTATATCCAATAATGCAGTAAAAATCAGAGCTGTGAATAACATGAAGGACATGGAAGGATGTAAGTGGCTTTCCGATGTTACCTGGTATCCGCCAACTAAGAGCACAGACGGAGCGACCGTTTATTTGGTTTCAGAAAGTGCGAAGTTTGATTTTGATGCATTTTTAAAGGAAAGAAATCCGGTTATTGTAGATTCTTGCGAAATTGGCAGATATATGGTTTACGTTCTGGACCACGATTACACTGTGTGGGTGGATTAGGCTATAGTCTTAGAAAAGGGCAAAATGTTACATTAAAGTTTGCTAAATATGAGGCGAGTAAAATACGAAAAAGCGTGTTGTGCACAATTACCAGCACTTTATGATAAATAATTAGCAATTTTTGGATACCTCTTTGTGAAATAATATGTTACAATAAATTTACCCTATGGGGAATGGGTTTGACATATTATTAACGGGAGGATGCTATGAAGGTAAAAAGTATTAATGGCGTAGTTGCCAAAGTTATGGCGTTTGTGTGTGCTTTTTCAATGTGCGTAGCCGGATCTACGGTAGATGCACAGGCTGCAGACGCAACACTTTTGAATACATATGGCAGTACATATGGACATTTAGGAACATGTATTAATTTGTATCAGTTAAGGGATGGAAATCAGTTAAACATTCTTAAGAAACATTATAATTCTATCACACTCGAGAACGAGATGAAGCCGGATGCTTTGCTTGGTGGTTCTCCAAGACTGATCTCAGTATCAGAGGCAAAGAGCAAGGGATATTATATTCCTGACGGCTATCGTGAATCAAACGTACCCCAGATTAATTTCGGAACAATTGATGAAGTAATGAAAATCTGTAGCCAAAACGGTCTTGGTATGAGAGCGCATACACTTGTGTGGCATTCTCAGACTCCGTCATGGTTTTTCAGAAGTAATTACGGTGGAAACAACGGATTCGTAAATCAGCAGACTATGGATGCACGTCTTGAGATGTATGTTAAGACGGTTATGAATCATGTATATTCAAGCCAGTATGGCGGATGCGTTTATGCATGGGATGTTGCAAACGAAGTAATCCATGCAAACAACTCAGGTTGGGAAGCAGTTTACGGAAATAACAGAACAAATGCTTCATATGTAAAGAAGGCATTTAACTATGCTTATGAAACACTTGAGCATTACAAGCTTACAAATTCGGTTAAGCTTTTCTACAACGACTTCAACACATATCAGGAAGTACAGAAGGTTACAACTCTTGTTAATTATATAAATCAGGGTAAAAAAGTTTGTGCAGGTGTAGGTATGCAGTCACATCTCGGAACAAATTACCCTTCGGTTGATACATATATAAATGCCATGAATTCATTCCTTAAGTCAGGATTTGAAGTACAGGTAACAGAGCTTGATATTACAAATAAGGGCGACGGCGATATGGCCAACTACTCTTACGATCTCTTTAAGAAGATAAATCAGATAAAGAAAAACGGCGGAAATGTTACAGGTATTACATGGTGGGGATTGTCAGATCAGACAACATGGATCAATAACTCAAAGCCATTGTTGTTCTCTTCACCGGGACAGCCCAAGCAGGCTTATAACAAGGTTATTCAGGCATATACGGAAGTGATCGGCCAGCCCGGCAGTGTACAGCCGCAGCCTCAACCACAGCCACAGCCTCAACCTCAGCCTCAGCCGGATAACAAAAATAATAATAGCAATAACAACAATAACGGAAATAACGGACAGACAAATCCTCAACCGCAGCCACAGCCTCAGCCACAGCCCACACCACAGCCACAGCCTCAGCCGAGCGGCAATCAGACAAGCAACAATGCGGCATCAGGTGTTCAGGATGGATGGTACTATCTGAAGGATGTTAATTCTCAGAAGTATCTTACGGTAAAGAATGACAAGGCAAAGAAGACGACTAATGTACAGATTGAAAAGGGTACAGGAGCCAAGGGTCAGAAATGGTATGTTCAGAATAAGGGTGACGGATATATCACACTTAAGTCAGGACTTGGAGAGTTCATGCTTGATGTTGTGTACGGAGAAGATAAGAACGGCACAAATGTACAGATTTATGATGCGGTAGGACATGATGCACAGCAGTTCATGCTTAAGCCTACAAAGAAGAGCGGAGTTTATATAGTCGCTACAAAAGCATCAAAGGGAACAAAGAATCTTGATGTATATCAGCACAAGACATCCGACGGCACAAATGTATGCCAGTGGAAGCACAACGGCAATGCAAATCAGCAATGGGTTTTTGAACCTGCACAGTAAATGGTTATAGATTTTTTTTCAAAAAAGTATTGAGAGGTTTTATGGTTAAGTCAATAAAAAGAATTATTGGCGTAGCAATGATGTGCACGCTGGTTGCAGGTTCTGCCGTAACGGTGGAGGCCGCAGGCGTTGAAAGGGGAAGCTACGTCAAAGGCGATAATGAAAACAATCCGCTCGTAACACAGAGTTACGGCGCGGATCCCGGTGTACTTGTTTATAACGATACGGTATATATTTATACAACAAACGACTCTCAGGAGTTTGCCGGAAATAATAAAAATACATATCAGAAGATCAATCAGCTTAATTGCTATTCTTCTAAGGATCTTGTGAACTGGACGGATCACGGAGCATTTAACATCGCAGGAGGAAACGGTGCAGCCAGATGGGCAAGCAATTCATGGGCACCGACGATCTGTTCAAAGAAGATCAACGGAAAAGATAAGTTCTTTTTATATTTTGCAAATAATGCAAGCGGAATCGGTGTTCTTACAGCGGACAGCCCTACAGGCCCCTGGAAAGATCCTATCGGACACGCTCTTATAACTAAATCAACTCCCAACTGTAACGTGGAGTGGTTATTCGATCCCGCTGTACTTGTGGACAGCGACGGAACAGGATATCTGTATTTTGGTGGCGGAGTACCTCAGGGACAGGACGCTCATCCAAAGACTGCAAGAGTAATAAAACTCGGCGCAGACATGGTAAGTACATCCGGAACTGCAGCTACAATTGATGCTCCTTATCTTTTCGAAGATTCAGGTATCAACAAGATCGGTAATACATATTATTATTCATATTGCTCTAACTGGAATTGCGGAAACGGATTCAGAAATGCGACAATTCAGGTTATGACAAGTAATAACCCTATGGGACCTTTTAACCATCAGGGCGAGATCATGGCAAATCCTGCATCAACATTCAGAGGATCTGACGGAAATAACCATCATCAGATTTTTGAGTTCAGAGGCAACTACTATATGGCATATCATACTCATACGGTAGAATCCAAAGTAGTAGGCAATAACCTCGGATACAGAACAACTCACATTGATAAGGTTAATGTATCAAACGGCAGGATCAACGCTGTTCAGCAGTCACTTAACGGCGTTCAGATGAAGCCAAATGTTGATCCGTATAACTGGGTTGAAGCAGAGACAATGTTCACTCAGGCAGGAATTTCCGTAAAGGGTAATTCAAACGGAACAGCTTTTGTTTCTAATATAGATAACGGCGATTATACAAAGATCAAAGGTGTAAACTTCTCTAATGGTGTATCTTCAATTACAGCAACTGTTCAGAGTAACGGAAACGGAAGTATTGAAGTAAGAGAAGGATCTCCTTCGGGCAATCTGCTTGGAACAATCAATGTTTCGGGTACAGGCGGATCGTTTAAGGATTTCACAGGTGATGTGAAGAGCGTATCAGGTTCAAAAGATATCTGTCTTGTATTTAAAGGCTCATTCTCTTTTGACCGTTGGAAGGCAAATAACGGAAATGCCGGTGGAAATACCAATCCTCAGCCACAGCCTGTGAACGGAGATAACGGCAAGAAGGATAATAAAGACAATAAGGATAACAAGAATAACAACGGACAGAATAATCCTCAGCCTCAGCCACAGCCTACACCTCAGCCACAGCCGCAGCCTACACCTCAGCCTCAGCCGCAGCCTACACCTCAGCCTCAGCCGAGCAACGATCAGATAAGTAACAATGTGTCCGGAGAGATTCAGGACGGATGGTATTATCTTAAGGATATCAATTCACAGAAGTATCTTACAGTAAAGAATGATACCGCAAAGAAGGTTACAAATGTTGTTGTAAGCAAGGGTACAGGCGTAAAGGGGCAGAAGTGGTATGTTCAGAACAAGGGTGACGGTTATGTAACTCTTAAGTCTGCACTCGGAGAGTTCATGCTCGATGTAGCTTACGGAGAAAATAAAGACGGCACAAATGTTCAGATTTATGATGCGGTTGGTCACGACGCTCAGCAGTTTATTATTAAGCCCACAAAGACAAGTGGTGTTTACACGGTAGGAACAAAGTCATCAGGCGGTGCAAAAGTGCTTGATGTATATCAGCATAAGACCGATGACGGCGCGAATGTATGCCAGTGGAGAGCTAACGGCAAGAAGAACCAGCAGTGGAAATTTGAACCTGTTTCAGGTCAGCAGGTTAACAATAATAAGCAGGCAGATAATCAGAAGCAGAATGATAATAACAAACAGGCAGACAACAATAAGCAGTCGGATAATCAGAAACAGGCAGATAACAAGCAGGACAACCAGACAGGTAACACACATGCCAATCCTACTGCAAAGATTGCAAACAGCATTCCTTCAAAGTATTCGGCAATAAGAAACGGTGAAGGTTCTGGAACTGTTAAGAATATTTCTTATACAGCCCATGATGCTTCGAACGGACACGCATATACCAAGAAAGCAAATATTTACCTCCCCGCAAACTATAGTCCCGACAAGAAGTATAGTGTACTCTATCTTCTTCACGGAATTGGCGGAAATGAGAGTGAATGGGGAATGACAGGCAACAATTCCCAGGTGAAGGCCATTATGGATAACCTTTCATACTATGGTGATATTGATTCCTTCATCGTAGTAACTCCCAATGGAAAAGCTTCACAGAGCGGATCGACAGATTCTTTCTATTCATTCGGAAAAGAGCTTAGAAACGATCTGATCCCATATATTGACTCTAATTACAGCACATACGCTGACAGAGATCACAGAGCTATCGCAGGTCTTTCGATGGGCGGTATGCAGACGATCAATATCGGACTTGGAGAGTGCGTGGATCTGTTTGGATATTTTGGAGCATTTTCAGCTGCACCTACAAGTAATACTGCTGATAAGACAGCATCAATTCTGAAGGACAATAAGTATCCGATCCACTATTTCTACAATATCTGTGGACTTCAGGACGGAACAGCTTATCAAAGTGCATCAGCTGCAGCAAAGAATCTTCCTTCAGCATGTAACCAGTTCGTTTCAGGAAAGAACTTTACATGGCAGGAATTAAACGGATCTCATGATTTTAATATCTGGTATCTCGGATTCTATAATTTTGCACAGATTGCTTTTAAATAAAAGTAGTTGAAAAGAAAAGGAAAAAATTAAAAAAATCTAATAATTTATGAAATTTTGTCTAAAATATGATATTATTTAGTAGAAAGTGTACTTAGCGTATTCAACCGTGTTTTTTGACGAGAAAGGAGCGACTTCCTATGGAGAACAGCCGACTTCAATATTCTCCGTTCAAACCGAACTTGAAGACAGCCGAAGTATTTGCGTGGGGCGATCCGGAGTATAATCTTTTTGACCAGCTCAATGAGAAATACGAGAAAACTCATCCGGAGTTTCATGACCTTTCTGCTTATGAGAAGATGGTCATAAGAGAGCAGATTCATCACGAGGCGATTGGACTTACCCCCTTGAATCTCATTATGGACTTCGTGGAAGACCCACAGTTTGATGAATTCAGAATCATATCGACCTGACAGATAAGACAAAATAAAAGACCTAAGTACATTTGCGACTTAGGTCTTTTTTACTTTATTTGGAAATTAAATTAATCAAGTCTTTAACAACTGAGCTTCGCGGATCTGTGCATTTACGTCCGATAAGAACTCATGATTTGTCGGATCTGTGATGAACGTGAGAAAATCAGTTGCCTCTTTTACCGAGAGATTCTGAATGACTATAAGATAATCAAGTATTTCCTCGTTTGTCTTGCCTTCGCTTATGTAATGATCGACTATATCAAAGAGAAGCATGAAACGGCGCATTTTTGCCCGCGTGCTTATCTGATGGAGTTCAACTACGAGCGAAACAAATATAAACATTGCTATTCCCGAAAAAAGAAAGAATAAAATGCCATAAATATATTGGGCTGATTGAACATGTATGAATCCCGAAGAAAAACTGGACACTGTGAAAACAAACAGTGATGTGAGGATGATACCAAGCCTTGCTTTGTTCTGTTCATAAACAGTCAGAGTCATGAATTTTACAGTAATTCCGAAGATTAAGTAGAACACAAATGCAAAAGCAATCCCCAAGTAAGACAACTGAAGCATAATTTTATTCCCCCTTTAGCTAATTGTAACAAGCAAAAGTGATTAATGCAATGCAAATAAAGCTAATATTGCATTATTATTTGGTTTGATGTACTTTATATGTAATGTTTGAGGATTCGGTAGGCGATATGACTGGAAAAAAGGCCATTTGGATGGCAGTTAGTTTTTTTTCTCTTGTGGTACTGCTTCTTATGTACTACTTAGGCGTGGAAAACTATTCTGACCATATAATTGACAATAACAAATTCGAAGAAATAGTGAATTCAAGGGCACTTGCGGATGACATGAGTGTTCAAGTGTCTTTTGATAAGCAGAATCTTTTCTATGATGATGCAGCAAAAACATTTTTTTATTCTCTTATAGATGACAAGGAAGAAGCATATGACCCTTCTGTTGAGGTGACGGGCGATGCGGATGTGCAATTCGCTTTTCTTGATTCTAAGATCACAGATGATGTGATCGCAAATAATATTCCCATAAGATGTATTTTTTATAATGATCGCAGTTATTGTATCCGCAAGATTGTTTGTACTTTTTTGCCGATAATGAACCTGGAATGTGACGGCGAGATAACGGAATCCGAGACGGAAATGAGCATGAGCTTATATGATAACAGGCAGCAGTGTCGGGCAAGAGATTTGTCATCCGACGGTTTTGTTCGTATCCGTGGAGGCAATACGAAAGTATTTCCCAAAAAGCCTCTTAAATTATCACTGGTTCAACGCGGGGAAGGCGATGATCGTCAGGGAAATGATATGTCGCTTCTCGGAATGCGTAAGGATGATGATTATATTCTTTATCCTGCCTATAACGATGCTGAGAAAGTCAGAAATGTTTTCAGTCAGAATCTTTGGTACAACAGCTGCAATACAAATAATCGCTATGGAATCACAACCGGAGTGGAATACAGGTTTTTAGAGCTTTTTATAAACGGGGAGTACAACGGACTTTATGCGCTCGGATATACTCCGGATGAGAAGATGGGCGATATTTCCAAGAACGATGAAGGTACGGGATTCTATAAAAGAGTTGTCGGTATTGATTCGGCGAGGGTGCTGTTTGACCAATACGGCGGAATATTCGGATGGCGCGCAGAAAATGTGCCTGCAGATGATGATGACGGAAATCTTAAGGAAAAGAGATGGAATCTTCTGATGGATTATCTTGAAAATTTACAGGAAAATTCGGAAGATTTGGGTGCGCTTGAAGCGTGTATCGATATAGATAATGCCATTGATTATACGCTGTTTATCAATCTGCTTCAGGGAGATGATAATCTTTACAAGAATTACTACCTTTGCGTCAAAGAGACGGACGATGGATATTATTCGTATATTTGTCCGTGGGATCTTGATGTCACATGGGGAAATATGTGGGTTCCGAATGTAAAAAACGGCTATCTGCAATACGGGCACAAACCGCATTATAATCTTCTATTTGAGGATCTTTATCTTGGTCAGATAATGGCGGGAAACAGCAGTGACATTGTAAGGAAATGTTGTGACAGATTTGAGGAACTCAGGGAAAATGCCTGGTCTGATGAAGTAATCCAAAAGATGCTCGATGAATATGAAAAAGATGTATGTTTCTCGGGAGCTTATCTAAGAGACAAAGAGCGTTGGAGTGACGGAAATTATAGGGATGAAGGCGAACCCAACAATTTCGACAGATTCAGGGACTATGTATCTCAGAGACTTTCGGAGGCGGATAAATATTATGCCCGTTTGAGGAAGGTTTCGGGAGAGGATATTTTCATCAGAAGAGCGGCGCAGTACAAGAATTTTGATAATTCAAGTTTTGTGATTGAGATAAATGACAGGGGACTTCTTAACGACAGTTCTTATGTGGCACTCCTTGGCAGGATCGGCGGGATCGATGTCGGGAAGATTGATGAAAATGTGAGATATGTGGTTAAGATTCATGGAAAAGAGACAGTATACTTAAGCGACTTTGCGGAAGGAGATTCTCCGTGTGAGAATCCGGTAGAGATGAGCTTCGGAGGTCACAAGCTTGTGCTGAAATCCGGAGTCGAGCGTGATTACCTGGATGATACGGGATATACCGTGTATCTTGACGGAGTGGCATGTTATGATGCGTATACCGCTGACAGAGAACCGTTTATTGTTTCACTAGCCTATGAAGGGTTCGGTGAAAAGATGAATCTCAAGAGAGAATACAGAATAAATTTTAATTAAATAAAGTGTTGACTTTTTTTCTATGATAATTTAACCTAATTAAAACAAAAACAAGATTGTATACAAATATACATTTCGGTTTTGGTATTGTAATTAGGAGGAAAAAATTATGAAGAAGTTTAGCAAAGCAGTTAGTGCGCTTATGGCTTCCGTAATGGCAGCATCAATGCTTGCAGGCTGCACAGATGCAGCAAGCACAGAGACACCTGATACTCAGGCGCAGGCACAGGGAACAGAGAGCTCAGCAGATGGCGGAGCTACATTCAAGATTGGTGCTATAGGACCTCTTACAGGTGCAGCAGCAGTGTATGGTAATGCTGTATGTAACGCAGCGGAGCTTGCAGTTGAGGAAATCAACGCAGCAGGCGGTATCAACGGATATCAGGTAGAGTATAGCAAAGAAGATGACGAGCTCAACGCAGAGAAGTCAGTAAATGCATACAATACTCTTAAAGACTGGGGCATGCAGATCCTTGTAGGTTCAACAACAAGTGCATGTTCAATCGCAGTTTCAGAAAATACAAAAGCTGACAATATGTTCCAGCTTACACCTTCAGGATCGGCTGAGGAATGTGTTAAGTACGACAACGTATTCCGTGTATGCTTCTCAGATCCTAACCAGGGTATTGCTTCAGCGCAGTATATTGCAGATCACAACCTCGCAACTAAGGTTGGTATAATCTACGACAACTCAGACGTATATTCAAACGGTATTTATCAGAAGTTCAAGGAAGAGGCAGCAGGAAAGAACTTTGAGATTGTTTCAGAGGAAGCTTTCACAGCCGACAATGCTACAGATTTCTCAGTTCAGCTTCAGAAGGCAAAGGATGCGGGTGCAGATCTTGTATTCCTTCCTATCTACTATCAGGCAGCATCGCTTATCCTTACACAGGCAAACACAATGGGATACTCACCTGTATTCTTCGGTGTTGACGGTATGGACGGAATCCTTTCTGTTGAGAATTTTGATACAAAGCTTGCCGAAGGCGTAATGCTTCTTACACCTTTCGCAGCTGACGCTCAGGACGATCTTACAGTTAACTTCGTTAAGAACTATAAAGAAAAATATGGTGATGTTCCCAACCAGTTCGCAGCTGATGCATATGATGCGGTATACATCATCAAGCAGGCACTTGAAGCTAAAAACGCAACTCCCGATATGAGCACATCAGATATCTGTGAGGCTGTTAAGGCAGCTATGACAGAGATCGAGGCATCAGGTCTTACATCATCAAAGATGACATGGGATGCTTCAGGTGAGCCTAACAAAGAGCCTAAGGCTGTTGTTATCAAGGAAGGCGCTTACGTTTCAGCAGAATGATAGGCTGATTGACAAGGATTAAAGTGTTTAACACGCGTAATCCGCGTAACTGCACAGTGAAGTGCTACGCAGGATACCCTCAAAAGGTGTCCTGCGTTTTCATATCACAGAACAGGATAAAAAGTCTTGTTTGTGTGGTATTATTTATATCATAAGAAATATTAGGAATTTTTTTGGAGGTATACGATGAGCTTTCTTACTTATCTCATCAACGGACTTAGTCTTGGTAGTATTTATGCCATCATTGCACTTGGATATACCATGGTTTACGGAATAGCCAAGATGCTCAATTTTGCTCACGGTGATTTCATCATGGTTGGATGTTATGTGATATTCTCTGTGATCGGAGCAATGGGTGGAAATTCTACTATGGGAATTATCATTGCAGTGGTAGTTTCAATAATCTTGTGTTCACTTCTCGGAATTACAACGGAGTTTATTGCGTACAGACCGCTTAGAGGAGCAGCTTCTCCTTTGGCAGTTCTTATTACAGCCATAGGCGTCAGCTATTTTCTTGAGAATCTTGCACTTATTATCTTTGGTGCTGACGTTAAGTCTTTTTCATCTGTAATTACATGGAAGGGAATTTCTTTTGCAGGCGGAGAACTTAAGATTCAGGGTGTTACGATCGTTACTATCGCGGTGAGTATCATTATACTTGTATGCCTTCAGCTTTTTATCAATAAGACCAAACAGGGACAGGCAATGCTTGCTGTTGCGGAGGATAAGGGTGCCGCAACATTAATGGGAATAAATGTAAATAAGACCATCATGCTTACATTTGCGATCGGTTCTGCTCTTGCAGCTGTCGCTGGAGCACTTCTTTGTTCCGCATATCCAAATCTGTCTCCTTATGTCGGAGCGATGCCCGGAATCAAGGCGTTTGTTGCAGCTGTTCTTGGAGGAATAGGTTCTATCCCCGGAGCGATGATCGGCGGAATTGTACTCGGAATCGTAGAGATTCTCAGTAAGACATATATTTCATCACAGTTGTCTGATGCAATAGTTTTTGGAATTCTTGTAATCGTGCTTATTGTTAAGCCTACGGGAATTCTTGGTAAAGTCATTCAGGAAAAGGTTTAAAGAGGTGACGACTATGCGTATAGACAAAAAGACAAAAGACAATTTGATAACTTACGGAATCGTTGTTGCAACATTCCTTATCGTTCAGGCACTTGCTTCAACCGGAAATCTTACAAATCATATCAAGGGACTTCTGGTTCCGATGACATACTATGCGATAATCGCAGTGGCACTTAATCTTTGCGTCGGTATATTGGGTGAGCTCAGTATCGGACACTGCGGATTTATGTGCATCGGTGCATTCACAAGCGCTGCTTTTTCAAAGATCACAGCAGATAAGATACCTTCCGGTCCGAGATTTCTTATCGCATTTGTTATAGGTATAGCTTTTGCGGCATTGTTCGGATTTCTTATAGGTATTCCCGTACTCAGGCTTAAAGGTGATTATCTCGCGATCGTTACACTTGCTTTTGGCGAGATCATAAAGAATGTAATAAATGCTTTTTACATAGGTGTAGATAGCACGGGAATGCATTTTTCCATGGAAAATCAGATGGCTCTTAATCTTGAGAAAGATGGAGAGATGGTTATAAACGGAGCTATGGGTGTAACGGGAACTCCGCATGATGCAAGTTTCACTATCGGAATAGTAATGCTTCTTGTTTCACTTGTGGTAGTGCTCAATCTTATCAATTCAAGAGACGGACGTGCCATCATGGCAATCAGAGATAATTACATCGCTGCAGAGGCATCGGGAATCAATGTGACAAGATATAAGATGCTCGCATTTACCATTTCGGCTGCGATTGCAGGTGCTGCAGGAGTTCTTTATTCACATAATATTACGACACTTACGGCTTCATCTCAGTATTTCGGGTACAATGCATCTATTATGATCCTTGTATACGTGGTTCTCGGAGGAATCGGAAACATCAGAGGAAGCGTCGTTGCTGCCTGCATATTGTACCTTCTTCCTGAGCTGCTCAGAGGCCTTAACAAGTATAGAATGCTTATCTATTCAATCGTTCTGATTGTGATGATGATCGTGAACTGGTCACCTAAGGTAATAGAGTGGAGAAAGAAAACATTTGCCAATTTTGGTATTAAGAAAAAGGTTTAAGGTGGTGAAATAATGGCACTTTTAGATGTAACCAATCTGAGCATTTCCTTCGGTGGACTTCGCGCGGTTGACGATTTTAATATGACGATTGAAAAGGGCGAGCTTTACGGACTTATCGGACCAAACGGTGCCGGTAAAACTACGGTGTTCAATCTTCTGACAGGCGTGTATAAGCCAAACGAAGGCAAGATAAAACTTGATGGCGAAGATATAACAAGAAAAAATACGATAGAGATAAATCATGCGGGAATAGCCAGAACGTTCCAGAACATCAGACTTTTCAAGCAGATGTCTGTTATTGATAACGTTAAGGTTGGCCTTTCCGAGAGATTCAAATACAGCACTCTTGAAGGAATACTTCATGTAGGAAGATATAAAAAAGTGGAGAAGCAGATAGATGATGAAGCTATGAGACTTCTTAAGGTATTTGATCTTGACGGGGAAAGAGATACTCTTGCATCAAATCTTCCTTACGGAAAGCAGAGAAAACTTGAGATTGTAAGAGCAATGGCTACAGATCCAAAGCTCCTTCTTCTCGATGAACCCGCTGCGGGAATGAATCCCAACGAGACAAAAGAACTCATGGAAACTATCGCACTTGTAAGAAAAGAATTTGAGATGACGATTCTTCTTATCGAGCATGATATGAAGCTTGTTTCAGGAATCTGCGAGAAACTTACCGTTCTAAACTTTGGTAAAGTTCTCTGCCAGGGCGAAACAAAAGAAGTTTTGTCTAATCCCGAGGTTATAAAAGCTTATCTTGGTGAGTAGAGCACTTGCCGAGGTATTATCGAGGCTAGTGCGAACCATGGGGATACACTTAGCGAGGTTTTTTCGAGCTTAGTGTATATCCCAGAGTAGAGCATTTACCATAAAAAATTAGAGGTATTGTATGGAATCAATTTTAGAAGTAAACGATCTAAGTGTATATTACGGAGTTATCCAGGCTCTAAAGGGTATCTCCTTTAAAGTAAATAAGGGTGAAGTTGTGGCATTGATCGGTGCAAACGGCGCAGGAAAGACTACAATACTTCATACGTTATCGGGACTTATCAAAGCGGATGCAGGTCTGATAAAATATAAGGGAGAGGAGATAACCAAGATTCCCGGACATAAGATTGTGTCCATGGGAATGGCTCAGGTTCCCGAGGGAAGACGAGTATTTGCAGAGATGACGGTTCTCCAGAACCTTAAGATGGGAGCATATACCAGAGATAACAGTGCAGAGTTTCAGGAGACACTTGAGAAGATCTACACACGTTTCCCTAGACTTAAAGAAAGAGCGGGCCAGCTTGCGGGAACTCTTTCAGGAGGTGAGCAGCAGATGCTTGCAATGGGAAGAGCTCTCATGTCTCATCCCGACATTATCCTGATGGATGAGCCCTCAATGGGACTTTCTCCCATATTTGTAAATGAGATTTTCAATATCATAAGAGATGTGAACAACGACGGCGTGACGGTTCTTTTGGTTGAGCAGAATGCAAAAAAAGCTCTTTCAATCGCAAACAGGGCATATGTCCTTGAGACAGGCAAGATTGTAAAAGAAGGAAACGCAGCCGATCTTTTAAATGATGAAGCGATTAAAAAGGCATACTTAGGTGAATAAGCTGAGAGGTGAAAACGTATGAAGAAGAACATTGTTATCACTATTGCAAGGCAGTATGGAAGTGGCGGAAGGACAGTCGGCAAAATGCTGGCCAAAGAACTTGGAATCCATTATTATAACAAGGAACTTTTACGTCTTGCTTCCGAAGAGAGCGGAATAAATGAAGATCTTTTTCTGGATGCCGATGAGCGTTGTAGAACAATAGGCTTTTTTAAGATGCCCGCAAATATCTACAACGGCGAAATACTGGGGCCGGACAGCAAAGACTTTACATCTTTTGACAATCTCTTTAATTTTCAGGCGGCTACCATCAAAAAGATCGCTGATACAACAGGTGGTGTTATAATCGGAAGAGCGGCCAATTTTGTTCTTAAAGATTATGATAATGTTATAAGCGTATTTGTTCATGCTCCGCAGGATTTTCTGATGGAGCAGGCCGGTAAGGTGCAGAGCCTTGAAGGGGAAGAACTTGAGAAGTTCATTGCCAGAGAGGATAAGTACAGGGCTGACTACTATGAGCATCACACGGGATGCAAGTGGACAGATGCCATGAACTACGATCTTTGTCTTGACAGCAGTAAGCTTGGCTTTGAGAAATGCGTTGAGGCAATAAAGGTTTATGCGAAAGTCAGATTTGGGGAAATATAGAGCGCCAAGATGATTGAAGAGCAATGGGCTTTGTTGAAGATAAATGCAAAATGAGACACAGATAAGTGTAGTGAAGAACAGTGCGCTTATCTGTGTTTTTGAGTCTTAATAAAGAAAAAATTGGAATGCCGGAATCTGCGTGCTTTGCATCGGAATATAAGTTTGCATTACTTGGTTACTATAGTATAATTACCAAGGCGGATAGAGCATGCGTGGTTTGTATAAGTACTCTGTTAATAATATCCGGAAGGGTGTAAATAAGAATTGTTTAAGGGGAATCCGATGAATAAAGAAATGATACCGTATGATAAGATATTATCTAGAAAAGAATGTTTATTCGCGGCTTTTTTTTCTGCCTGTTCTCTTTTTATAGGCTTGGATACAAAAGAACCTTACGAATCGCATATTTCAAGTTCAATTCTTAACGCGTTTTTTGAATTGTTCGAACAAGCAGGTGATATGTTTGCGGGTAATGGGTTTTATATATTGGTTGTCAGTGCCGCTATTTTAGTTTTATACAACAAAGTTTTTAAGATAAAGGCAGATACAGATTTTAGTCCGCGATTTGTAATCGGTGAAAAGGTCATTGCTGTTTTTTTTGCTTTAATGTATACGGGCGGAAGGGCTTATAGATATAATGACACTTTAGCATGTCTTCTGGTTCCCAAATTCAATATAATAAAAGCCGTTATAATTGCTGTAGGGTTCTACTATTTATATCTGGCGGCAATACATCTTCTGTATTTTTTGTTTGAGAAAAGAAACGATATTGTTTTACCGAACGGTAAATTCAGGGAATGTATTGATAAATTTAATGTAGGTCAATATTTTTTATTTATCTTTTTGATGTGGTTGCCTCATCTTATCTTCAGATATCCGGGAGCTCTAAGTTCCGATAACTGGAAACAGTTGAATGAATTTTTCGGATATCTGCCTTTTATTACAGATCAGCCGGTGGTACATACGGTGAGTGTCGGTTTGCTTGCAAAACTTAGCGTGAATATATTTGGCAGCGCAAATATTGGAATCTTTCTGTATGTACTGATTCAGGCTGCAGCAATGTCTTACGTACTTGCACAAACTCTTAAATTGTTTTCGGAATGGAAAATGCCGGCTTGGTTCAGAATGTCAGTTATGTTTCTCTATGCATGTACACCTTACTTTATGGGAAATGCGGCATGGGCAATCAAGGATTATCCGCATATGATAGGATACGTACTATGGGGAATCTGCTTTGTAAAGATAGTTTTAGAAAAAAAACATGCATTTAGCATTGTAGAAGACAAAAAGCTTATTGGCTGTTGGATAATCGGAGCGGTACTTATGTCACTGTACAGAAAAAACGGTCTACATATCTATGTTTTGGCATGTGTCATATACTGTGTGATCTCAGTGATAAAGGAGAAGTCCAAAAAAGTTGTATCAATGCTGCTTTTGTTCATTGTTCCGTTGGTTTTATCTGTCGGTATAGAAAAGAGCGTTATTAATATATTTAATATTACGGAAATACAACAACAGGATGCATATTCTCTTCTGTTCCAACAGACGGCAAGATATTACTATTATCACAGTGATGAACTCACTGATGAAGAGAGAGAAGCTATCGGAGACATACTTGACCTTGAAACATTATATGACGATTATACCGTAGAATGTTCAGATAATGTAAAATCTGGGTATCATGCCGAGAATATGCAGCAGATGATGAGATATTTCAAGGTGTGGTTTTTTATGTTTTTCAAGCATCCCGAGTGCTATTTGGAGGCTACGTGGAATCAGAATTATTACATCTTTATGCCGGACTTTGATAATATCGTATATAATGAAAGTTGTCACACCGGAAATGCCATTGCAGATCCGGACTTGATGGAGAAGCTTGATGTTCATGTGCCCACGCAGATTCAGGGCTTTGCAGTATTTATATGTAGTATGTACAGATTTTTGAATAAGCTTCCGATCATTTCAACTTTAAACAATTTATGTGTATATGTATTCATGATGTTTGCGATTTCGTTTTTTATGAAAAGCAAGAAAAAGACATATTACAGTATTGCAATGCTGCCATTGTGGTTGTCTTTGCTGTTTATCGTTCTTGCGCCGATGATTGTGGATCAACCCAGATATTCGTGGGCAATTTTTTATCTTATGCCTATGATGATGGCATTATATATGCATCTGCTCGACGGTGAAAGAAGTCATGAATGAGGGGATTCCCCCAGTATGAGTAAAAGATGGAGATTTATGAAATTTTTTTTTGATAATAAAAAGAAACTTGTTATAGCAATCGTCATTGTAGAATTGCTATTGCTTGCCATAAATGTTTTCAGATTTAACAGAAGTGAGAGCTACCTTTTTTCTCAGGATGATTTTCAGGTTGACTATTTGAATCCGGAAACAAATAAATATGAACGTGCGAGCGGAGCATACGCGGATCACACTGATAAAGTTCAATCACTTATTTTTACCAAACCGGTGCGTCTTGAAAAAGGTATATATAACATCTATGTGAATTATAGTTCAAATGCTGATATAAACTGGCATTTATGTTATACAACGCTTCAGGCGTGCCTTGATGTGTCAAATACAAAGGCTGCTCATCTTGCTTATTGCGATAAGGTAGCCTTGCCTGCGTCAAAGACAGACGTCAGTTTCAATTCATGGGTTAGGTACGGCACGGATTTTGAAGTCAGGATGGGGCCTGAAAGGGATGAAACCGGAGACGGCATCTTTGTTCTGGCAAATGAAGTGCGTATCACATATTTAAGGGGCAAAACAATACTCTATGAGACGGTCAAACTGCTTTTGCTCTTCATGGTTCTTGATATTGTACTGTATCTTATTTTGGTAAAAAGAGAAGAGACAAAACGCTTCTTTGAGGACAAAGCGTTTACTGTCGGGGTGCTTCTTTTTACCGTTCTTTTTGCGAGCTATCCGCTTCTTAGCGATAAGCTTTATTTTGGTGATGACATTTTTTACCATCTCAGACGAATCGTATATCTGGGCGAAGGCCTTAAGTGCGGTCAGTTTCCTGTGCATATATATCCGGGGTGGGATATGGGGTATGGCTACGCGGCAGGTGTGGGATACGGAGATCTTCTTCTTTATCCTTCGGCAATATTGGTAAATCTTGGGTTTACGTTGCAGGCAGGATATAAGTTCTATATTGTTCTTACAAATGCGCTGACAGCATTTATTTCATATTATTCCTTTGGAAAAATAGCTGATGATAAAAAGGCCGGACTTGCTTCATCGGTTCTTTTCACGCTTATTGGATTCAGACTTCACAGCGTTTACTCAGGCGCAACGGTCGGCGAATTTGGTGCGTTTACCTTTTTGCCGCTTGTGATACTTGGGCTGTGGGAAATCTATGCGAAGAAGAGTAAGAACGCTTATATATATCTTGCGCTCGGAGTTACGCTTACGCTGTCTTGCCATGTTCTCTCGACATTTATCCTGGCACTTGTGATCCCGATATTCTGTCTTATACTTGTGGAAAAGACATTACAAAAAGATGTTTTGATTCCGCTTCTGAAGGCGGCCTTCGCAATCGTGCTTTTAAATCTTCATTTTGTGGTTCCGCTTGTAGATTACATGGTATCAAAGAATGTGAGCGGAAACGGTATAACGGACATGATCTGGGCAAGAGGCAGGGACCTTGTTACATTCTTTGGCTATTCACAGGCTATGGATCTTGATACAGGCGGCTTTTTGGGACTTGGGATATGTTCGGCAGCCGTTCTTGCAATAGCGCTCGGCTTTATTATTGCCGGAAAGTTTGAGAAAAAAACCTTTGTATATGTAAGAGTTTTTGCTTTGAGTATCGCTTTTGTGCTGCTTAGCACCAACTCGATACTTTACTTTGTGCTTTATCAGGATGTGCCTGTTCTTTATAAAATCCTTGCCAATTTGCAGTTTCCCTGGCATTTTTTGGATGTTTCCTGTGGAATGGTGGTTTTCTGGTTTGCGATAGTTGCAAAGAATGCGATATGCAAGCTTGATAAAAAGAATGCGACATATATTGCGATGACAGTCATATGCTTTGCTTGTGTAATGCAGAGCAACACACTTCTTGAAGATGTTGTAAATACAGCGCATCCGATAACAATGTATGATGATGCGGAGATAGATAGTGTTATGATTGCCGAGTTCAGTATTCCCGGTATTGAAAAAAACATTCCGATGACTGAGAAAGATATGATAATAAGGAAAAATTCCGGTGCTACGGCTCAGTTACTTGAAAAAAACGGAACTACCGTCTATGCACAGGTTGATAATCCCACGGAAAAACCGGTTGTTGCGGAAGCTCCTCTCTGGGGATACAGACACTATGCCGCTAAAGCGGGCGGAAAAAAGCTTAAAGCATTTAGGGGAGATAACAAGAAGCTTTGGGTAGAAATTCCTGCGGGATACAGCGGAAAGATAAAGATTTGGTTCAGAGAACCGTTCTTGTGGAGATTATCGGAACTTATAACGCTTGCAACTTTAGTCTGTATCGTGCGAGAATATATGAGGACTAAAAAGCAGTAAGCGGAGATATGGTTCTTCGCAAGGAGAAACAGTTGGTATGAGTGAAAATCAAAAATTTATTCTTATAGACGGAAGTTCCATGCTGGTCACAAATTATTACGGCAACCTTCCGAAGGCTCTTTTGTTTGAAAAAGACCCTGTGAAAAAGGAAAAGCTCTTTTCGCAGATAATGCATAATGACGCGGGGCAGTACACAAATGCGATGTACGGAATGATGCGCACGATCCTCAAGATCATAAAGGAGCAGAAACCGACGCATATGATGTTTGCTTTCGATATGACGAGGAATACGTTTCGAAGGGAAAAATACCCCGATTATAAGGGAAATCGCGGTGAGACGCCTGAACCTCTGAAAGAGCAGTTTGTGAATATGGAGAAGCTCCTTGAGGATATGGGATTTCAGGTAATGTATGACATGCAGTATGAGGCTGATGATATTGTCGGAAGCGTTGCTGCGAGGTTTGAGAAAGAGATACCTTCATATATCATCACCAAGGACCACGATTATCTTCAGCTCGTGAATGATTATACAAGAGTGTGGCTTATTCAGACCAAGCAGGAAACGGCCGATGAGCTTTTGAACAAGTACGGTGCCGAATACGGATTTAACAGTAAGATGGTGTCTATACCCGATAAGGCATTTGAAGTCACTCCACCTCTTTGTCTTTCCGAATACGGAGTTCGTCCGGAGCAGATTCCGGATCTAAAGGGTATTCAGGGTGATACGAGCGACAACATTCCCGGAGTTAAAGGCGTCAGCAGTGTTGCAATGCCGCTTCTTGCAAGATACGGAACAATGGAAAAAATCTACGAAGCGATAGAAGCTTGTGCGGATGCCAAAGAACAGAAGGCTCTTAATTCTATGTGGAAAGAGGAGCTTGGAATAACAAGGAGTCCGCTTAAAGCGATGATCCAGTATAAGGAGCTGGCTCTTTTATCCAAGGATCTTGCAACCATCAGAAAGGACTATGAATTTGATAAGTCGCTTGATGATTTCAAGATAAGGATTGATACGGATAAAGCAAAAAGCGAGTTTGAAAAGTATGGGTTTAAGTCTTTAACAGATAAGATTATATGATACAATGAATATCGAAATGTAAGATACAGTGCAGTAATTCATGGAATATGGTAAAAGATCTTGTTTTAAAAATCTACAGGAAAAGAAAACACACTGATGCGGAATTTTTATCACACAATCATAATCAATGTTCACAGAATTATTTTTTATCTTATTAAGTCAAGTATTTGGCTTAGGCATATCGAGAAGCATTCCGTAGAAGACAGATATGCTCTTGCAAACGAGATGATCACTTGGTCGAACAAGTCATCCGGATACAAAACGATTGCTTACGGATACGAGAACCTTCCGAAAGAAGGTGGGTATATGCTGTATCCGAATCATCAGGGAAAGTACGATGTACTGGGAATTTTCAATACTCACAAGAGACCAATCTCATTTGTGATGGATGAAAAGAGATCACATCTGATATTGGTATCGCAGTTTTTGCGGCTTGTTGAAGGAAAGACTATCGAGTTAAACGATCCGAGACATACCATAACTGTTTTTAATGAGATGGCGGAAGAGCTTAAACAGGGCAAGAGATTCATTCTTTTTCCGGAAGGCGGATACAAGGAAAATAACGGAAATGTAGTTGAAACCTTTAAGGCGGGGAGCTTCAAAGTTGCACAGATGGCTAAAGTTCCCATTGTTCCCGTTGCACTTGTTGATTCTTACAAAGTGTACAACAGCGATCATGTCGGGCCCGTTACAACATATGTATACTACCTTGATCCTATTTACTACGATGAATACAAGGGGATGCGCAGTCATGAGATTGCGGCAACAGTTGAAAAAATCATAAAAGAAAAGATTGCCGAGCATCTTGAAAATAACAAATAAATCTTCCGGAGGTTGTAATGAACAAGCTATTTGCGGTTTTGGCGGCAATAATTTTAATCGCCGGTGTTATAGTTTTTACTCACGGCGAACTCAACAAGAACAGTGAAGATGAGCCCGAGACCTATAAATGGATGAGAATATTCGGAGCAATATTGGTGATCATCGCTATCGTGTGTGCCATATTGAGCAAAACTATGTAACCGGACATATTCCTTTTTTGTTATATTAGGTGTAAAATAAACGTAATTAAGAACACTTTATATTGAGGGAGGGAAAAAGATGGCGGCTACAAGTATCAAAACTAAAGTAGAAATTCAGTACTCAGATCTGACGATTACCGATGATCAGCTTATTTCAAAGGCTAAGAAGGCCTATGGAAAAAAAGACATTAAGGACCTCAACATTTACGTAAAGCCCGAAGAGAAGATGGGTTACTTCGTCGTAAACGGAAGTGATAACGGATGTTTCGATCTCTGATGTGTTTTTTGATGTAAGTACAAGAATAACGGATAATTTATCGCAGACGGAAAGCTACGGTTTTTCGTCTGTTTTCTTTTGCAGAAAACATGGTATTATAATAGGGTTAAAGTGTAATCTTGGAAGGACAGATATTTGGGCAAAAAAAATATTTCGGATAAGCAGAAACTTAATATTGCCATGCTTGGGCATAAGAGAGTCCCTTCAAGAGAAGGCGGCGTGGAAGTTGTTGTAACCGAGCTTTCCACGAGGATGGCAAAGCTGGGACATAAAGTGACTTGTTACAACAGACTGGGACATCATGTTGCAGGTGAAGAATACGACTCTTTTACAGGTGATGCATATGAGGGAGTAAGGTTGATCAATGTCCCTACGATCAACAGGAAAGGCCTTGCTGCGGCAACATCTTCGTTGTTTGGGGCTATTAAAGTGGCTTTTGGAAAATATGACGTGATTCATTTCCATGCCGAGGGACCGTGTGCAACAATGTGGATTCCAAAGCTTATGGGAAAAAGGTGTATAGCGACCGTTCACGGACTTGACCACAAAAGGCAGAAGTGGAGCAGATTTGCCAGTGCATATATAATGATGGGCGAAAAGACTGCCGTGAAATATGCAGATGAGATAATAGTTCTAAGCAGAAATGTGCAGAAGTATTTTCTTGACAGATATGGCAGAAAAACTATATATATTCCTAATGGAGTAAACAGGCCTGTTATTACAGAACCGCACAATATCAAGAAGAAGTTTGGCATAGGCAAAGATGAATACATTCTTTTTTTGGGACGACTGGTTCCTGAAAAGGGAATAGAGTATCTGATAAAAGCGTTTATGAAGCTTGATACTGACAAAAAATTCGTGGTTGCGGGAAGCAGCAGCGATACGCAGGAGTTTGTCGATAGGATACATGAACTTGCGAGTAAAGATGACAGGATAATATTCACAGGATTCGTTCAGGGCAGAGTGTTATCCGAGCTTTTAAGTAACAGCTATGTATATGTGATCCCGTCGGATCTTGAGGGAATGCCGCTTACGCTTTTAGAAGCTATGAGCTATGGAAATTGCTGCCTTACATCCGATATCCCGGAATGCATTGAAGTGTGCGGCGATAAGGCGGTTTCTTTTAGAAAAGGCGATATAAAAGATCTGAGAAGCAAGCTGAAGATGCTTATTGATGATGAGGATATGGTGAAGAATTATCGCATTGAAGCGTCGGAATATGTCTGCGAACACTATAACTGGGACAAGATTGTTGACGAGACTATCAGGGTATATAGAGGGCTCTGATTTTTATAAGGATATCAGGTGCGATTAATGCACTATAGAGAAAGAAGGAACATAATGGAGAAACTTGCGATAAACGGAGGAACTCCGGTTAGAAAAGAAAAATTATTTTACGGAAAACAGTGGATAGATGAAGACGATGTGAAGGCTGTGGCCGAAGCGCTTACAGATGACCTGATAACATGCGGACCGCGCGTAGCGGCACTTGAGAAAAAACTCTGCGAAGTTACGGGAGCAAAATTTGCGGTAGCGGTAAGTAACGGTACTGCGGCACTTCACTGCGCATGCATTGCGGCCGGTATCGGTGCGGGTGATGAAGTTATAACATCACCTATCACATTTGCGGCATCTGCAAACTGTGCGGTATACGTAGGCGCAACACCTGTATTTGCAGATATTGATCCCGAGACTTATAACATAGATCCCGACAGCATAGAAGCTCATATAACAGATAAGACCAAGGCAGTGGTTGCGGTTGCTTATACGGGACAGTCTGTCGAGTATGACAGAATACAGAAGATCTGCGACAAGCATGGACTTATTCTTATAACAGATGCGGCTCACGCGATCGGAACTAAGTACAAAGGACAGCCTGTTGGCTCTATAGGCGACATGACCTGCTTTAGCTTCCATCCCGTTAAGACTGTGACGTCCGGTGAGGGCGGAGCGATTACAACGAACGATCCTGAATTATATAGGAAACTCAGACTTGCTTCACAGCACGGAATTGTGAGAAATCCGGATGACCTTGTACATGAATCTGACGGAGCATGGTACTACGAGATGCAGGAGCTTGGCTTTAACTACAGACTTACGGATATTCAGTCAGCACTTCTTATCAGTCAGCTTGCTAAATTGAAGAAGTTCTCTGACAGAAGAAAAGAGATAGTAAATAAGTACAACGAAGCATTCAGGGATGTACCTGAGATAATCGTGCAGAAGGAAATTCCCGAATCCGATACTACAAGGCATCTTTATGTGATACAGCTTGATCTTGATAAGCTTAAATGCACAAGAAGAGAGTTCTTTGACGCTCTTTCTGCTGAGAACGTTCAGCCGCAGGTTCACTACGTGCCTGTCTACTACTTCCCGTTCTATGAGAAGAAAGGGTACAAGAAAGGTCTTTGCCCCGAGGCTGAAAAGCTCTACAACGGAATGATGAGCATACCTCTTTATCCGCTTATGACTGACAGCGACGTGGATGATGTTATCACCGCGGTTAAAAAAGTTGTTGAGGGGTATAAAAAATAATAACGGAAATGTCCGCATAAGAAAGTAACGTAAAAATGTGGACAAGCTTTTATATAATGAATTAAAATGAGGTAGATGTTAAAAGAAATTTTGATATCTATAATTATAAAAAACAAGTGATAAACGGAGAAGTTTATGAAAAGTTCTATATTAGATAATAAGACAATATTGGTTACCGGAGGAACAGGTTCTTTTGGACACTGCTTCACACAGTACCTTCTTGAAAACTACAATCCCAAGAAGATCATCATCTACTCACGCGATGAGTACAAGCAGTTCACAATGGCAAACGAGCGCGTGTACAAAGAGAACGCTGACAAGATGAGATTTTTCATCGGTGATATCAGAGACGGAGCAAGATTTGAGAGAGCATGCGAGAACGTTGATTATGTTATCCATGCGGCAGCTCTTAAGCAGGTTCCCGCTTGTGAGTACAACCCCGATGAAGCTATCAAGACAAATATCGCGGGTGCACAGAGCGTTATAAATGCAGCACTTAATACAGGAGTAAAGAGAGTTGTGGCTCTTTCTACAGACAAGGCTGTTAATCCTGTTAATCTCTACGGTGCTACCAAGATGGTATCCGATAAGCTCTTTATCGCAGCAAATGCATATTCCGGAGCCAAGGATGTTAACTTCTCAATCGTAAGATACGGTAATGTTGCAGGAAGCAGAGGTTCTATCATTCCTTTCTTCAAAGAGCTCATTGCAAAGGGAGAAAAAGAGCTTCCTATAACGGATTACAGAATGACACGTTTCTGGATCAGCCTTCCGGAGGGTGTTGAGCTTGTTCTCAAGGCTCTTGCAGAGGCTAAGGGTGGCGAGACATTCATCAGTAAGATTCCTTCATTTAACGTAAAAGATCTTGCTGAAGCTATGTGCCCCGGAATCAAGACTGTTGAAGTCGGAATCAGACCCGGCGAGAAGCTTGATGAGATAATGGTTACAACAGAGGATGCACCTTTCACTTATGAGTACGACAAGCACTTCATCGTATATCCTCAGGTTGTATTTAACGAGAGACAGGTACCCGACCTTTCAGGAAAGAAAGTTGCAGACGGTTTCTACTACAGCTCGGGAAATAACACAGAGTGGATGTCTGTTGACGAGATTAGAAGAAGACTTCCGGAAGCTGTAGATCATTGAGAGGCTTTCAAATAATAACTTAGGAAATACCGATCTTACCGGTGTTTCCTCGTATATATATGCATATGCAGAAAGGAGAACCACCATGTACGAACAGATTAAATTACCCTATGCTACAAATGCTCTTGAACCTTTCATTGACCAACTTACCGTTGAGACTCATCACGGTAAGCACCACGCTACTTATACCAAGACTTTTAATGAACTTGCGGAAAAAGCAGGCATGAGTAATCTCAGTGCGGAGGAGCTCCTTGCATCACTCGATAAAGTTTCGGATGAAACTTTGAGAAAAGGCCTCAGAAATCAAGGCGGCGGTTATTATAACCACAACCTTTATTTCGAGATGTTCTCACCAAGCCCTGCAAAGGTTCCGGCAGGAAAACTTGCAGAGGAAATCGACAAGACTTTCGGTAGCCTCGATGCGCTTAAAGAAGAGCTTTCAAAAGCGGCAGCAGGACAGTTCGGATCAGGCTGGGCATGGCTTTCAACCGATAAGAGCGGAAAACTTTCAGTTTCTGCTTCTCCCAATCAGGATAATCCTATCAGCGAAGGCAAGGGACTTATTCCCATTGTTGCGCTAGATGTGTGGGAGCATGCTTACTATCTTAAGTACAAGAATTTGAGACCTGACTATATCAAGGCATTCTTCGAGATCCTCGACTGGAGTAAGGTTTCGGAGAGATATAACAAGATTATCGGAGCTTGATTTTAGTATATGTGGAAAGATGGCTGTAAAAGAGAACCGGTCAATTGTAAAAGTTAATTCTGTTTTTTAAGACTAAATTCCACCTTGTAGAAGTAAATTCCGCAGGGTGGATTTTACTTATTATGGTGAAGATAGATGCGAAACAAAGGAAATGCTGAATAATGGCATGAATTGTGTTATAATGCTATGGATTTATTAAATGTTAAGTGGTTTACCTTTTGGGTGTTTTGACAAAGGGAGATTTATATAATGTCTAAGAAGATAGAATTTGTTGCAGCATTGTGTATGACAATTGGTCTTATGAGCGGTTGTACTTCTTATAGTGAGGGCTCTTCAGCCGCTATCGAAGGATTTTCAGACGGTGTATCTGAGGAATCCTCGGAGATATCATCAAAAGAAGCTTCTGACAGCGCATCGTTGTCGGCATCAGAAGCATCATCAAAGTTATCTTCGGATGAAGTTACTTCAAAGATTGGCGATATGAGTAAGAATGTAAATAAGGATTCGGAAAGCGCTTCATCGTCAATTGCATCTGCAAGCGCATCAACCGGTTCGTCACAGAACTCAGCTACAAGTGCATCGAGCGGATCATCGCAGAAAGCTTCATCAATTGCATCAACGGAATCGTCACAGAGCAAGACTGCGAGTGACAGCGCTTCTTCGGCAAAATCTACCGACGATAAGCCAAAAGCAAAGAAGTTATCCAAGAACGGAATTGTTATTCCTGAGATTGAGGATGGAGTTACCAAGATCGGTGACAGAGGCGTAGAAGTAACTTTTGAGTGGGAACCTGATAAGAATGTGGACAGATATGAGATTTCCGTTGATGGAAAGCCTCATGGCGACACATCATATTCTCATATTGAGGATGTGTATTCGGATACGCCGACTTATACATACAAAGATAAGATCAATTATGACATAAGGATTAAAGTCAGGGCACATAAAGGCGATGCCAAGAAAGCTGTAAGCGGTGATTTTAGTGAATATGCATACGGAAATACCTGTGAAGATGCTCTTACGGCTCCAAAAGTAAAAGACGGAGTTACCGGAAAGGGTGCAAACGGCACGGAAGTGTATTTTGTATGGGAGCCTGTTGACGGCGCCGAGCATTATGAAGTGGTGGTCGAGCATAAGAAAAAGGCTGAATCCGAGTATGATCTTAAAGAAGTTACATATACCAATGCGCCCAATTATACATATACAGGACAGGGCGAATATGATGTCAGAATAACGGTTAAGGCTCAGACCAATGCCTGGATCAACGGAAAGAAGAAGATGTTTAACAGCGCTGTAAGCGCCTATGCAAAAGGAAAGACATACTGATATATTACTTTATTTTATTTACTTGAAGAGGATATTTATGGATAAGATTGCAGTACTGATACCTTGTTACAATGAGGAAAAAACTATAGCGAAAGTTATAAGAGATGCTAAGGCGGCACTTCCTGAGGCGGTAATTTATGTATATAACAATAATTCCAAAGACCGCACTGCAGAAATTGCTTTAGCTGAAGGGGCTATCGTTCGAAATGAATATATGCAGGGAAAAGGCAATGTTATAAGACGTATGTTCCGTGAGATCGATGCGCTTGTATATGTTATGGTTGATGGCGACGATACTTATCCCATGGATTCAGCGCCCGAGATGGTTGATCTTGTTCTTAATCACAATTCGGATATGGTAGTGGGAGACAGACTTTCATCAACATATTATCAGGAGAACAAAAGACCTTTTCATAACTTTGGAAATAACCTCGTAAGAGGAAGCATCAACAAGTTGTTCGGATGCAATATCAGGGATATTATGACAGGCTTCAGAGCTTTCAGCTATGAGTTTGTAAAGACATTCCCTGTTCTTTCAAAAGGTTTTGAGATTGAGACGGAGATGACTATTCATGCCGTTTATAACAACATGCAGATAGACAATGTTGTTATTGAATACAGAGACAGACCCGAAGGGTCTGAGAGTAAACTCAATACTTATGCAGACGGTATGAAGGTTCTTAAGACTATTGCAAAGCTTTACAGGAACTATAAGCCTTTTGGATTCTTTCTCATATTTTCGCTGGTACTTGCACTTATATCGATATTCTTTTTGGTGCCGATCGTCACAGAGTATTGGCGTACGGGGCTTGTACCCAGATTTCCTACATTGATAGTTTGCTGCTTTATCATGCTTTCTGCGGTTCAGAGCTTTTTTGCGGGAGTTATACTGTCCACACTTGCGGTTAATAACAGACGTGAATTTGAGATGCAGCTTAACATGCTTCAGCGTCACAAGGAAACAGATTTGTTGAAATAAGGATTATATAAATGAGTGACAATATTACCAAAAATAAGTCGGGGCTTTTCAAAAAAGCCTCTAAAGACTTTATATTCAGTGTTCTTGCGCTGATAATTTATAACGGTGTTTTGCAGCTTCTTATCTATCCCGAGATTGAACAGAGGGTTGGAGCGGATGCTTTCGGCACCGTTCTTTATTTGATTTCCGCGGTTTCTGTAATGGGCGCGGGATTTGGAACGGCAGCAAGTTATTCGAGGATGATGGCCAAAAAGAACAGAGAGGAAACAAACGGTGATTACAATGCTTTCCTTCTTATTATTGCGGCTATATCAGTTCCTGTTACTTTTGTATCTCTTTGGGCGGCAGAAGGGGCGGCTTTCGGGCTCTTTTTGCCTGTGCTTGTACTGATGATCGTTACCGTGTTTAGATACTATGCGGATGTTCAGTACAGAATGACCATAAGATTTAAAGAGTACTTTCTTTTCTTCGTCGCTACTTCTGTAGGATATGTGATCGGTCTTTTGCTTTACCCGGTGACGCGAAGCTGGGTGTTTGTTATTTTGCTCGGTGAAGTTTTTGGAATTGTATTTACGGTCATTACGGGAACGATCTTTAGAGCGCCGTTCTTTAATCTGTCAGGCTGTTTTAAAGAGAATATGGCTTCTGCATGGTTCATCTCGGGCAGTAATCTCGTGGCGGCGCTTATACTGCACTCTGACAGAATACTGTTAAGGCTCTTTGCAGAAGAGGAGAGGGCAGTTACCATTTTTTATACGGCAAGTCTTGTGGGCAAGATCGTTGCTATGATAACGACTCCTTTAAACGGTATCGTTATAAGCTATCTTACCAATTATAAGATTGAGATGAACAAGAAAAGATTTGCCGGTATCGGTGCGCTGTTTATGGGACTTACCGTCATAGGTGCCGCAGCCTGCTGCGTTGTTTCCATGATATTTGTGAAGTGGAGATATCCGGATATCTATGAAGAGGCATCGGAATTTTTCTTTTTGGCAAATCTTGGTCAGCTCATGTATTTTATTTCAGGCTCTTTGATGGTAATACTTCTTGCATTTACGGAAGAGAAGCTTCAGCTTGGTATTAATCTTGTCTACGGAATATCTTTTGCCGTAATAGTGATTCCTGTCACTTATATGTGGGGAATAACGGGAATTGCTTATGGTCTTGTTGCGGTTAATACTATAAGATTTGTGACTGTGATAATTCTTGGAATCGGGAAATTAAGGAAAAACTGATTGGAGCGATTTAGTTGTCAATCGACGGATGGTATATAAAAACTCGTTTTGGTATTGTGAATGTATATTTTCTTCAAACAGTTAAGTTCTTAAGACTTTCTTAAGATTGATTGTAGATTTCATTAATTTTATTGCTCTTATAGGAATGTTTTGACGGATTGGTGTTAAAATATTTTTTGGTGAAGTATCAGCGAGGAGGAAAAATGAAGAAGAGAATAATAAGTTTAATTGTGGGTGTGACGACAGTAGCAATGCTAACTTGTGGGTGTACTGCAATCAATAACGATGCAGACACTGCACTGGAATTTATAAACGACGATCTTGCAACAAGCATGACCGGTAAAAGCGATCAGGCCGCAGAGGCGGGCACATTGGTTTTGGCGGAAGATATTTATAAGCCTACACTTGATGAAGCAGCAGCCTCAGCTTCAGTGGAGGAAACTAAAGAGGAAGAACCTCAGGAGCAGGTAGATGAAGACAAAGTAGTAATGGTATTTCTCGGCGACAGCCAGATTGAGAACGGAAGAGACACCGGAACGGATCTTGCTTCCCTTGTATCTGAAAGAGTTCCCAATTCTGTAGCATATAATCTTGGAATCGGCGGAACTACCGCTGCACTTGAGCATTCAACAACAGACTCATCTTTGTCAAAGTGGGATTCAATTTCTTTTAACGGAATAACTTACAGCCTTGCAGGCAAGGTTGATAGAGACAGGGTATTTCAGAATTATCCGACGGTTCTTGAGAACATGAATAAGATCGATCCCGAGAAGGTTGATTATTACTTTATAGAATATGGTGCAAATGATTTCTTTGATAAGATGCCGCTTGATAAAACGCAGTTTGAAGGCAATCCGCTTCACTCATATTATGAAGCACTTGAGGAAGGCGTGAGAACTCTTAAGGAGATAAGCCCCAATGCAAGAATTATCCTTATGACTCCTTTCTATGGAATTTATAAGGATACAAACGGAAAGTTCCTTGGCGATTCTTATGTAGTAAGTTATGGAATTGATACTCTTGCAAACTATGCAAGAAAAGCGCTTAACGTAGCGGAAGATCTTGATCTTATCGACTTTGACGCTATGAATGATGACAAGAAATGCGATCTTTACCTTGATACGGCGGAAGAGTACCTTATGGACGGAACTCACCTCACAGAGAAAGGAAGACAGGTATTTGCAAGACTTCTTGCGCACATTCCAAATTTCTATGAGGAAAACGAACCGTTCGCATACCTTGAGAATGACATTATCAAGATAAATGAATTCGATCCCGATGAGTATTTCATGATCTCAGATCACAAACTCAAAGAGAACTATCCCGAGGCTTACGAGAAGCTCAAGGCCGGAGCTTACCCGCTCGCCAGAGAACATGGCGCAGGAGCTGAGTAACGCCGGGGGTATATGTAAACGGACGACCTATATAGCCATTTTTCACAGCCTGCAGCGACGGTATCAGTTTTGAAATGCTTGTGTTCGGCTGCGCAGTGATTTTCATAATTTCATAAAACCCGAAAATGCCTCCTTTCGACGTTGCTCAGGGAAGTCGGCATTTTCGGGTTTTATTTAATTTGAAAATCATCTTGCTCGTCCGAGAACTGCACATTTCAAAACTGATACCGTCTTTGCCGTCTGCTAAAAATAGCTATATAGGTCTGTTGTTTTACCATATCCAGCTCGGCACATATTGATGTAAATGAGTGCGTTTCGTATCCTATAAATAATGTAATTGCTATATAGCCAATATTGTGATAAAATGTTAATACTTTGTTAATGTAGCGTATACTTATGAAGGCGTACAGGTGGGCTATTCGCCACTACGCAGTTCCATAAGTCAGGTTTTCACAGTATTTATGTGAGTTGTAACATTCAAGAGCTTAAGCAAGCGGAAATCTTTATTCTGTTCTCGCTCCGTTTGTTTGAGCCCATTTATGGGCGAGTTTAGGAGCGAAGAATAAAGATTACCGCTTGCTTATGCCTTGAATGTCAACGAACATAACCCCTGTGAAAACCTGACTTATGGAACGCATATCGCCAATACCCCCAAATGTCGCACGTGGAGTGGCATGGAGTGCTATCTTGAAGAATGTTATGGGGTAGGGTATACTACTATTATTGTTCGTCTCCAAGATAATGAACGGACGATTATTTAGAAAATGAGGGTAAATGTGATGAAGAAGGCCTTAATTATTGGTGCGGGTCCCGCAGGACTAACTGCTGCTTATGAGCTTTTGACCAAGTCAAAGGATTATCAGGTGGTGATTTTTGAGGAAACCGACCAGTTTGGAGGAATATCAAGAACTGTAGAGTATAAAGGAAACCGCATGGATATGGGCGGTCACAGGTTTTTTACCAAGGTTCCCGAAGTTAATGAATGGTGGGATAAGATGCTTCCCGGACAGGGAAAACCCACTTATGACGATATCGTTCTCGACAGACCGATGAAGATGACAGAGGGTGGTCCGGATCCTGAGAAAACTGACAGAGTTATGCTTAAGAGACACCGCGTCTCACGTATTCTTTTTGATTCCAAGTTTTATGATTATCCTATTTCACTCAAGGGTGAAACTTTTAAGAACTTTGGCTTTTTGACTACGATGCAGGTTGGATTCTCATATATGGCGTCTGTTTTCCACAAAAGACCCGAAGACAATCTTGAGAACCTTTATATCAATAACTTTGGTAAGAAGCTGTATTCAATGTTCTTTGAATATTATACCGAGAACCTCTGGGGCAGACATCCGAGTGAGATCGATGCTTCATGGGGCAAGCAGAGAACCAAGGGTTTATCTATTTTCGGAATAATCAAGGACTATCTCGGAAGGCTTTTTAAAGTTAAGAACCGTAAGGTCAATACTTCACTTATAGAAGAGTTTAAATATCCTAAGCTCGGCCCCGGTCAGCTCTGGGATGTAACTGCCGATGAGATCAAGAAACTCGGCGGTACGATTATTGTAAATGCCAAGGTTACGGGAATAAGAAAAGACGGCGATCACATAAAGGGAGTATCTTATCTCGTTGACGGTAAAGAGATTGAGATTGACGGAGATGTAGTTATCAGTTCTATGCCGATAAAGGATCTCGTTGCGGGAATGAACGACGTTCCCGAAGATCCCGCAAGAATTGCCGCAGGACTTCCTTACCGTGATTATATGACACTTGGTGTACTTGTTCCGAAGCTCAATCTTGAGAATAAGACCAAGATCAAGACTATCGGAAATATCGTGCCTGATAACTGGGTATATGTTCAGGACAGAAATGTTAAGATGGGAAGATTTCAGATTTACAACAACTGGTCTCCTTATCTGGTAAAAGATCTGGAAAATACAGTATGGGTCGGACTTGAGTATTTCTGCTTTGAAGGCGACAACATGTGGAATATGACCGAAGATGAATTTGCCAAGATGGCAATCGATGAGATGGTAAAGCTTAAACTTATCGACAATGCAGACGAAGTTATCGACTATCATATGGAGAAAGTTAAAAAGGCTTATCCTGCTTACTTTGATACATATGATGAGATGGACAAGCTTATCAAGTATCTTGATACTATCGATAATCTCTATTGTGTAGGCAGAAATGGTCAGCATAGATATAACAATATCGATCATTCAATGTGTACATCCTTTGAGGCTGTTAAGAATATTATAAGTGGAGAGACAGACCGCAGCAATATATGGAACGTTAACACTGAGGAGGAATACCATGAAACATCTACTTCGGAAGAAGCGGATGAGGTGGAAATAGATTGACGATACATAAAATTTTAATGCGGTGCTTTAGGATGATATAGCACCGCATTTTTTAGGAGTATTATGAAAAAAAAGATTAGTATTTTGATCCCCTGTTTTAATGAGGTGGAGAATGTGGAAGGAATTTCCGCAGCAGTTGAAGAAGTTATAAAAAAAGATCTTTCAAACTATGATTATGAGATTGTTTTCATAGACAATGCTTCAACGGACGGAACAAGAGATAAGATTGAAAAAATCTGTGAGGGAAACAATAAGATAAAGGCGATTTTTAACGTCACAAATTTCGGACAGTTCAATTCGCCTTTCCATGGAATGTGCTCTCTTGACGGAGACTGCGTTATTCCCGTGTGCGCCGATTTTCAGGATCCTGTGGAGCTGATTCCCGTATTTGTAAAAAAATGGGAAGAGGGACACAAGATCGTTAGTGGCGTAAAGGCTTCAAGTAAAGAAAACGGATTTATCTATTTTCTCAGAACAGTTTATTACAAGACAATAAAAAACATGTCCAGTGTTCGCATGATTGAGCATTTTACGGGATTTGGACTCTATGACAAGACATTTATAGCGCTTCTTAGACAGCTGAACGATCCGGTTCCGTTTATAAGAGGAATTGTTGCCGAGTACGGAGACGGATTCAATATGACAACTGTTGAGTACGAGCAGCCTCAGAGAAGAGCGGGCAAGACACACAACAATTTCTATACCTTGTATGATGCCGCAATGCTCAGTATCACATCTTATACAAAGGTGGGACTTCGTCTTTGCACCATCGCGGGATTTGTCTGCGCGATTATAGATATGATAGTTGCTTTTGTATATCTTGTGCTGAAGCTTACTCATTGGTACAGCTTCCATGCCGGCTATGCACCGATGATCATCGGAATGTTCCTTATCGGAGCGATACAGCTCTTTTTCATCGGACTTACGGGCGAGTATATACTTAACATCAACACAAGAGTTATCGGACGTCCGATAGTTGTTGAGGAAAAGCGCATTAATTTTGATAACGATAAATGATGCGACATTACGCTGAATACACACACCACAGGGAGAAAAAATGAGCTTTATATCCTTTGCATTTATGGTATTTTTGCCATGTGCCGTTTTGTGCAACTTCATAGTTCCGATCAAGTATCGCTATATCTGGCTTCTTATAGCAAGCATGATCTTTTATTCAACCGCAGGTTTGGGAGCGGTGATAATTCTTGTGCTTTCTATGCTATCGGTGTATGCAACGGGTATCAGTCTGGGAAAAAATAAGACAAAGCTAATATTTCTTTTGTGCCTTATCTTTAATCTCGGAATACTTTTTGTGTTCAAATACTTCAATTTCTTTATGCAGATCTTGGGTATTGCGACAGACGGAGAATATGGAAACATTCAGCTGAACAATATAATAATCCCTCTCGGACTTTCTTTTTACATACTTAAGGCCGTGGGATATCTGATAGATGTCTACAGGGGAGATATTGAACCGGAAAAGAACTTTCTTAAACTTGCTCTTTTCGTATCATTCTTTCCGCAGATTGTTGCGGGACCTATCGAAAGAGCAGGTAATATGTTGGAACAGTTCGACAATCCAAAGCCCATTGATTTTGACAGATTCAGAAATGGATTCCTTCAGGTTTTGTGGGGATATTTCCTAAAGCTTGTCGTTGCGGAAAGACTTGCCATTTTTGTCAATGTGGTATTTGATACCGACCAAACCATACGCGGTGCGGTGGCTTTTGTTGCAATCGTATTCTATACATTTGAGATCTACGCGGATTTTGCGGGATATTCACATATTGCGATCGGAATTGCAAGGATTCTCGGAATTGATGTAATGAAGAACTTTGAGAGTCCGTATCTGGCAAGGTCTATTGCGGAGTTCTGGAGAAGGTGGCATGTATCGCTTTCTTCGTGGTTTAGGGATTATCTGTATATTCCTCTTGGCGGAAACAGGAAGGGAACATTCAGAAAGTATCTCAATATCCTTATAGTATTTACAGTCAGTGGCCTTTGGCACGGCGCGGACTTTACGTTCCTTGCCTGGGGACTTATTCACGGCATATATCAGGTGATAGGAAGTATTGTCACTCCCGTAAGAGATAAGATCACAAAGACATTTAATATCGGACGCGCAAGCTTTTCTCACAGGATCGTAAAGACGGCGGGAACTTTCATTCTGGTTGCTTATGCGTGGGTGTTCTTCAGAGCGGACGATATTATGCAGGCATTAAGGATCATCGAAAATTCTTTTGCGTTTACTCTGTGGAAATTTGTTGACGGAAGTATGTATCAGTTCGGCCTTACAAGAGGAAACTTCCTTCTTGGGGCACTGGGCATATTGCTTATTATCATTGTTGATCTTGTGAACAGCAGAGGAATTGTTATCAGGGAAAAGATATTGTGCCAGGGCTTGTGGCTTAGATGGATCATCATGATTGTCGGAATCGTAGTTACCGTAGTGTGTGGTATCTGGGGACCCGGCTATGATGTATCTGATTTTATCTACAAACAGTTTTGATGGTTTTGAAAGAGGTATTCAAGGAGTAATTACGGTTGATCGGCGGAAGGAAAGTAAAGAGCATATGGCTTCTGATGGCGGTGCTTATTGTAGCACTGTCGGTAACGCTTTTTCTTATAACGGATAAAAAAAGAAATGCAAAGAAATACAGCGATTATGATCTGACGGTTTGGGAGAGTGTCGGATTTGTTCCCGAGGGTAATCCCGTTGAGACTGCGAGCGGAATATATGCACATTATGACGAAAACGGATTGCTTATATATGATGTTTATCTTCCTGTGGAAGAAGCAGACAGTATCAAACTCGTATGTGACAAAAAGATTGAAGTGACTATAGACAATGCCACTTATAAAAACGGCGATACTTTTACTGTACCTTTTTTTGAAAAAATAAGCGGCAGGATAAAGATCCCGGATGTCGGAACCGAAGCAGCTGATTTTAGATTTATAGCGGCAAGCGGGATTCCGTCTGTATATCTCGGAACATATGATGCGACAAAAGATTTTTTGACGGATGCAAAAGGAAATACGGCTACCGGTTTTTGTACGGTAATGGACAGTGACAATTCTCGCAATTTTTATGGGAACTGCAATATTCGCGTACATGGAAATACATCTTTTTATGCAGAAAAAAAATCATATCAATTCAGTCTTGAGTCCGACGAAGAGATTCTTGGGATGTCGGCGCAGAGTAAGTGGGTTCTTATATCCGAGTATGTCGACAGCACATTTATGAAGGATGCTATAATGTACAGGCTTTCCATGAATACGGGAGATAAGTATACACCTGAATTTCGCTATGTGAATGTCTATCTGAACGGGCAATATGAAGGGCTTTACCTGCTTCTGCAAAAGATTGACATAGATGGCGGAAATATTGACTTAAATAATCTTGAAGTTGTCAATGAAGTTGCCGGTGACAGAGACATGAACCAAAATAACATGGGAGGATATCTTGTTGAACTTGGAACGGTCGAGGCAACGCAGGAGACACCGGAAAATCTTTTTGTAGAGACACCTAACAGGTGCATGGAAGTCAAGGCTCCGGTCAATATTACGAAAGATCAGCATAAGTATCTGACGGATCTAGTCAATGAGGCTGAGCAGGCTCTTTATCTTCCTGACGGAGAGAAGACAAAAAGCGGTAAAACGTGGTCCGATTATTACGATCCCGAATCCTGGGAGCGACAGTATGTGCTTCAGGAAATATCCGCAAATTATGACACTGAATATTCCAGTGAGTATTTTTATGTTAAAGAAAACGAGCGTAAATTGTACGGTGGACCTGCCTGGGATTTTGACAGATCGATAAACGATTATATTGTTTTCATACAGAATGAGAGGCTTAATTATGTTTTGAGGTCTCTTCACAATAACGCCATAACCATAAAAGATAAAGGAAATTCGGGAATCATGTGGCTTAGGCAATTTGATTCACATAAAGATTTCCATGAACAGATGAAGAGATTTTTCTTTGAAAAGGCTGAGCCGCAGCTTAAGAAGATTCTTTCGGAAGACGTACCCGCCTGGAAAAAAGAGATTGAGAGTTCCGTGATCGCTGAGGGTTACAGGTGGAACGACGAAGACGATAATATTGCAAGATTGGATGGTTTTACGGAAGCGGTTGATAATATTACTCAGGCTTTTGCTGACAGAACCAAGTTTCTTGATGAATATTACAAAAATGAAGATGATTATTGTATTGTGAAATTCGTTTTGGACGAATCCAAGACGGAATCAAGACTTGATCTTATAGTTCCTGTTAAAAAGAACGGAACTATCGGAGAAGATGCGCTTCCGATTTACAAAGACAGCGATGCTTGGTACTATGGCAAGGAGTTATTTACTCCCGAGACTGTGGTCACAAAAGACATGGTACTTACGCAGAAACAGCATTAGGAAGGACAGAGCAGAATTATATGGGAAACAAATACAGAAATGAGCAGAAGTATCTTCTGAATAAATCCGATGTCGCTATCCTTAAGATGAGACTTGATGCCATGATGGAAAAAGATCCGCATGTGCGTGACGGTACGTCTTATCTGATCCGCAGTGTGTATTTTGACGATATGTACAATTCCTGTCTTCATGAGAAGGAAGACGGAGTTAATTTCCGAAGGAAGTGGAGAATCAGAATATATAACTGCAGCGATAAAGTGATACATCTTGAATGTAAAGAAAAAGCCGGTAATATGACGCATAAGGACAGTATTACCGTTTCAAGAGAGGATGTAGAAGCTGCATTGTCCGGAAATATCAAGCCGGACAAAAACAGAGAACCTTTGTGGAATGATTTTGCAATGCAGGTCATGACTAAAGGATTCAGACCGGCTACAATAGTTCAGTATGAGAGAATCCCGTATATCTGGAGGCCTTCAAATGTGCGTATCACGATTGACAGATGCCTTTCTTCGAGCGAGATATTTGACAGATTCTTTGACGATGATCTTCCTGTAAGACCGATCATGGCAAGAGACCTGGATCTTCTGGAAGTAAAGTACGATACGCTTTTGCCCGATCATCTGAGACAGGTAATGAATCTTAAGAATATGAGATATACTTCTTTTTCTAAATACGAATTGTGCCGCCGAATGCCTATGAGGGCGTTTTGAGCGGACGACATACATAGTACAGCATAACAACGGAGGATGAGAAATGAGTTTTAAAGATATTTTAAAGAAATCTTTTTTGGAGAATTATGCCCAGACGGAGATGAGCATCAAGACTATAATTATAGCGATCGCGCTTACTTGTGTGTTTGCGGTATATATCTATCTTTTTTACAGAATCGTTACCAAAAAGAGCTTTTATTCAAAGAGCTTTAATATTTCTCTTGCATCAATCGCGATAATCACATCGGCAATCATACTGACTATCCAGTCAAGCGTTGTGGTATCTCTTGGTATGGTCGGTGCGCTTTCTATCGTAAGATTTCGTACTGCGATAAAAGATCCCATGGATCTTGTGTTCCTGTTCTGGTCAATAGCTGTCGGAATTATATGTGGCTCGGGACTTTTTGGAATTGCGCTGGTACTTTCGGCATCCATCACAATACTTATTCTTGTTCTTGAGCTTGTTCCTCAGGCCAAAGCTCCTCAGATTCTTTTGATAAGCTTCAAAGACAGCGATGAGACCAATGACGGTGTTGATAAGATCCTTACAGACAGTAAGAGCTATTACAACGAAAAGAGCAGAACAATAACAAACGGTCAGATAAGTCTGGCTTTCGAGATCAGAACTTCCGACGGAAGAAAACTTTGCAGCAGCCTTTCAGGACTTGAAGGAGTGAACAGCGTATCACTTCTTAAGCATGACGGCGAGGTTACATATTAAGCATAGTGCTCAAGGCACTATAAGGGCATGAATTTATGAAAAGAAAGATAAACATAGCTTTAAAGTGCATATTTTTTACTATAACCGTGGGATTCATTTTATATGCGGCGACGATAGTTTTGGAGAGGAAAGACAGCTTGTATAAGTATGCCGATTTCTTTGATATGGCTAAAAAAGATCAGATAGACGTTTTGTTTATCGGATCGTCGCACGTGATAAATGCGATAAACCCTACGGTTCTTTATAACGAGTACGGGTATACTTCTTATAATATGGGAGGACACGGCTCGCTTCTTCAATCGACATACTGGGAACTCAGGGAGGCTCTTAAATACACGACTCCCAAGTGGGTTGTCGTTGATGCCTATATGCTCGAGAAGAACTATCGCTATCTTGATGACAGGGATGCCAATCCCGATGAAGATGAGGTTAATACTTCCGTTGAACAGCTTCATCTTAATATGGATGTGTGGCCGTTTAACAGTCTCAAAGTTGAGGCGGTAAACGATCTTATCCAGGACAAATCAATCCGAAGGGAATTTCTTTTTAATTTCCTTGTTTATCACAACAGGTGGGAATATATTTCCGAGGATGATTTTAAGTCGGTATTTGGAAATGAGTCCAAAAATGAGTTGTTCGGAGCAGAGATGAGATATGATGTTGAGACATCTTTTACTTTCTGCAAGGAGCCTGAAAAGGGAGAGGTTCTTCCGGAGGAAACGGTCGGAGAGCGTTATCTCAAAGCTATCATTGAGGAATGTAAGAAAAGAAACATCGGGGTGCTTGTGACTTTCGATCCTTTTAATCCTGAGTCAAAAGATATTATTGCCGCAAATTCGGCTGGGGCTATAGCAAAATCCTACAATGTGCCTTATCTTAACATGCTTAATTCGGATGTTATCGACATATACTCAGATTTAAACGATCACGGCCATTTGAACGCCGTTGGATCCACCAAGACAACCAAAGCCATAGGAAAGTGGCTTAAGAACAATGCCAAGCTTGTTGATCACAGAGGCGACGAGGCTTATGCATACTGGGATGAAAAGAGTGATAACTTCTATGAATCGATAAGATCGGATACGACCGATGAGGACAACCTTATTTCCAAATTGAGTCTTTTGTCACTCGGAGAGTACGGTTTTGTTTTCTACTGCAATGAGGGGTCACAGGTCTTTACCGATAAACCTATGGAACATATCATAAGCGGAATAGCCGATTCAAATATGATCAAAACCACATCGGGACCTTATATACTCATTAAGGATCCCAAGACGGGCAAGACGTATGAAGCAGAAGGCGTAGGTTCTCTTGAGAATGTTGAAACTGCGATGGGACACATGTATTATCAGCCTGTCGAGCAGGATTTCAGACTTTTATATGAGGCTGACGATCAGGATACAAACTATCTTTATGACGACGCTCATGTGAGTGCCGATATTCAGATAATATTATATGATAAAGAAACCGGAGAAGTGGTGGATCAGGAGTATTACACTTCAAAAGGAGGCAGATATGCAAGGTAAGATCTGTATTGTCGGAGTTGCGGGAGGCACCGCTTCGGGAAAGACAACAATAGTAAGAAAGATAAAAGAGAATTTCGGAGATGATATTGTTGTCATCAACCATGATTCATATTATAAAGCTCATAACGACCTTTCTTACGAGGATAGGTCCAAACTTAACTACGATCATCCGGATTCATTTGACACTCAGATGATGATAGAGGATGTAAAAAAGCTTAAGAACAACGAGGAAGTCGATATTCCCGTTTATGATTTTTCGGTTCATAACAGAGCTGATGCAACGGTTCACATTGTTCCTAAGAATGTTATAATCCTTGAGGGAATCCTTGTTCTTGAAAATAAAGAACTGAGAGATCTTATGGACATCAAGGTATTTGTGGATACGGATGCGGATGAGAGACTTATGCGAAGAATCCGCCGCGATATGGCGGAGCGTGCAAGGAGTATAGAGTCGATCCTTAATCAATATGCAGACACTGTTAAGCCTATGCATGAGCAGTTCGTGGAACCGAGTAAAAAATATGCTGATATAATTATCCCGCGCGGTGGAGAAAACGTCACGGGAATCAATATTTTGCAGCAGCACATAAAGAGCATGCTCGTTGTATGATTATGATGCTGTATAGAGTTTTAATTGCTTTGGGAGAATGACATATGTTAATGGTTGCATGGTCCGTAGTGCGCCTGATCTATTGGATGTTGGTAGTGCCATATCTTATCGGACAGCTTTTCAACTTTATATTACCTGAGGGGAAAAAGACAATAGGAATCACATTTATTCTTGGATTTCTTATTTACATTGCTATATTTGAAATGGTCGCGATTCCCTGCATAATCAATTATGTTTACGAGTCGTTTACGCATTGCAGACAGATTTATGTGGTGATCGTATCGCTTTTGGCAATCGGAGGATCTTTTAGGTTCAGTAAGTCGATCTTTAAGAGGAATATTGTCTGTGACCTTAATACAGAGACCAAAATTTATTATGGAATCTTTATAGCACTTGTTCTTTTTCAAGTGGTAATGAACTTTATATATGCACCGTTCAACGGTGATGATGCCGAATATGTGACAAATTCACTTATAGCGCAGCAGTGGGGATCTATGAACAGGATCGATCCTAATGTTGGAGGCCCAATTGACCTTAAAACGAGAAATGTGCTTGCAGCTGTTACAATGTGGATTGCCTTTATAGCCAAGAGCTCATCTGTACATGCCACTATAGTTTCGCATGTAGTAATGCCACTTTTTGTTTTACCGCTTGTTTATTATGTGTATTATCAGATAGGGAAGAGTCTTTTTAAGGAGAAAAAAGAAATCGTTCCCGTATTTATGATTTTAATAAATATGCTGTTTATATTTGGAAATGTTTCGCTGAGTACGCCTGCGACATTCCTGCTAATGAGAAGTTGGCAGGGTAAGGCTCTTTTTTCAAATCTTGCACTTCCGATGATCTTTTGGCTTTTTTTACTTATGTTTGAAGATGTATCCGCAGTGAACGAGGCGGCCGGAACTAAAGAAAAACTTAAGATCACCGCACCCTGCTGGATAATGCTTGCGCTTGTAAATGTACTTTCATGTATCTGTAATGAGCTTGGTGTTGCGCTTGGTTGCGGACTTGTTGCAATCCTTACGATTGTTTTGTTATATGCATCAAAGAGATGGACTGTGCTTGTAGGAGCTTTTTTGGCGGTTATTCCCAATCTGGCTTATGTTGCCTTTTATTTAATTCTGGGGGGTGGAGCATAATATGTACGGAATTTTTATGGAATGTTATGTGGCACTCAGACAGTATTTTGGAGGCGAATCGGCCGGAGATATCAAGGCATATCTTAACATGATCGTTTTTATTGCTTCGGCGATATTTATCATGATCAAGGAAAAAGACAGAGTAAAAAAGATACTTTTTGGAATAATGCCACTTGTGATAATTGTGGGATTTCTTTTGCCGATAACAAGGATAATATATGTCGGTCATGTTGATAAAGACAGCCCGGAAACGTATTATAGAATATTGTGGTTGATACCCATGTATATTGTTATTGCATACGCTGCATGTCTGATAATGATGAAAATGAAAAGCGATGCGATAAGAAGAGTGGTAATGGTTGCTGCGGTTCTTGCGATCATGCTTACAGGCAAACTTGTATATACAAACAGATACATGTATAAGGCAGAGAATATTTATCATATTCGCCAGGATGTTATTGATATATGTGAGCTTATAAAGCCTGCAGAAGGAGAAGATAATCCGAGGGCGGCTTTTCCCGAAGAACTGACATGGTATGTAAGGCAGTATGATACTCATATTCTTATGCCTTACGGAGCAGATATTATTGAGGGTGAAGCTAAGGGAATGTACTGGGATCCTGTGTATGATGCGATGAAAAATGCAGAGGTCACGGCCGAAGGCGTTGAGATAGTTGATGCCAAAGCGATTGTTGATGCGACAAGAGAAGACGGATGCCGATATGTCATCATGCCTGAGGATACCGATAAAAGAAAGTTAAGCAAGGACCTTACGACATTCGGACTTACGGTTGTTGATAAAGTCGGTAAGTTTTATGTTTACGAAGATCCGGTTGTGGTTAAAAAACTTGAGAAAAAGAAAGCTGCAGAGTGGAACTAAGGAAATAAGTTAAATGGATAAAGAAGTACAACAATACCTCGACAGGGTGCATGAGTCGGATTTTGCCATGCTCTCGGAGGTGGACAGAATATGTAAAAAACATAATATACAGTATTATCTTCACGGAGGCACGTTCCTCGGTGCTGTAAGGCATCAGGATTTCATTCCGTGGGATGATGATGTTGATATTCTCTTTTTGCGTGAAGATTATGAGAGATTTCTTGATGTTTATGAAAAAGAGGCTGATAAAAGATTTAAACTCTTAAGATTTGAGAGATATCCGCAGTTTTTTGATTTTATAACCAAGATCGCCGATTATGATCTTACCTATGAAGAGACCTCATTTGGAGCGGAAGATTATTATGAGCACAGATATTCTCATCCGACGCTCGATCTTTTTGTATTTGATAAAGAGGCTGATAATCATAAATGGCAGCTTATAAGAATGAAGCTTCTCTACGCTCTTGCAATGGGGCACAGACCGTATGTCGATTATTCTAAATTTAAGGGCGTTATGAAGGTTGTTTCGTTCCTTCTTACAACTGTAGGAAAGTGCATACCGTTTAAGGTTATCGCATATAAATATATTAAGCTTCAGACACTTGGCGGACTTGCAAAGAGAGCGCCTGAGGGCGCGGAAGGTGCGGGAGATGAAACAACTCTTTTCATTTCGAATGAGCAGCCCGATCCCAGATACTGGGGGCTTGATTTTGATGCAGACCATTTAATATACGGGCCTGATACAGCTAAGATAAGAGGCAAGGAATTCCCTATTCCGAAGAATCACGACAAGTGGCTTAAGAAGACTTACAAGGATTACATGAGTCTTCCGCCCGAGGATAAAAGAGTTCCTATGCATGTAAATGTTATAAAGAAAAACGAGGACCGATCATTATGAAAACAATAGCACTGATAATTGCCGGCGGTACGGGAGCCAGAATGAAGCAGGATATTCCCAAGCAGTTTCTTACGGTAAATGAGAAGCCTGTTATTGTATATACGCTTGAGGCGTTTCAGAATCATCCCGAGATAGATTCTATCGCCGTAGTGTGTGTTGAAGGCTGGGAGCAGATGCTTATGGCATATGCAAGGCAGTTTAATATTACCAAACTTGAGCACGTTGTTCCGGGTGGAGAGAACGGACAGGGTTCCATACGAAACGGTGTTTATGAACTTGAGAAAAATTTTGATGCCGATTCGATAGTTCTTATCCATGATGCGATAAGACCAATGGTTTCCGCGGAGATCATATCCGACTGTATAATGAAGACAAAGCAGTACGGAAATGCCATTACGGCTATTCCCTGTGCGGAAGCTATGCTTACCACAACAGACGGCGAAATGTCAGATAAGACATACCCCAGAGACAATCTTAAGAGAACTCAGACTCCGCAGGGATTCAGGCTCGGAGAGATCTGTGATCTTCACAGAGAGGCTCTTTCAAAAGGAATTACAGGTTCTGTCGCATCTTGTACGCTTATGACCGAACTTGGCAGGAAAGTATATTTTTCACAGGGCTCTGAGAAGAATATAAAACTTACGACAGTAGACGATATTGACATCTTTAAGGCGCTCCTCATCAGTAAAAGGAGTGAATGGTTGAAGTAAAATGCTTTTTAATTCATACGAGTTTATGCTTTTATTTCTGCCGATATTTCTTGCGGCGTATTTTCTGATAAGGACAAAGATAAAAGATCATAAGAAAAAAGAAAGCCTTTTGAACATATTGATGATCATAGGCTCTCTTATTTTCTACGGTCTTTTCGATATTAAAAACACAGCTATTTTATGTATGAGTATCTTTCTCAACATAAATGTCATAAACTGTATCAGGTTAAAGAAAAATGCGAAAGTTTGGATGATCGCAGGTGTCGCGATAAATATTGCGATGCTTCTTTTCTTTAAATACAGTGCGGTATACGCGGGGATGTTCTTTCCCGTAGCTATCAGTTTCTACACATTCAATCAGATTTCCTATATTGTTGATTATTATCGGGGAGAGATCAAAGAATACGATCTTATGGACTACCTCATTTATATATTGTTTTTTCCAAAGATTCTGCAAGGGCCTTTGATGGGCTTTGCGGCATTTAACGATGGGCTTAAAAAAGCTTATAAAGATGATATGGATTGGGAAAAACTGATGCGTGGATTGCTTCTTTTATCCATGGGATTGTTTAAGAAGGTAATCCTTGCGGATACTTTTGCAAAGGCTGTCGAGTACGGCTTTTCTGCGATTCCGAATCTTGGAAGGATGGAGGCGATACTGACCGCCGTGTTCTATTCTTTCATGTTGTATTTCGATTTTAGCGGTTATTGTGATATTGCGGCTTCAATCTGCATGATGATGGGATTTGAGCTTTCGCTTAATTTCAATTCGCCTTATAAAGCGGTTGATATAGATGATTTCTGGGATAGATGGCATATTACACTGACTAAGTTTTTTACCAAATATGTATATATACCGCTTGGAGGCAGCAGGAAAGGGCAGTTTAGGACGTATCTTAATATCTTTTTCGTCTTTCTGCTTAGCGGAATCTGGCACGGCGGCGGAAGTACATTTGTTGTCTGGGGAATCATGCACGGTGTACTTAGCATTATCACAAGGATGATAAAAACAGGGAAAAAGACATCCGAAAATTGTAAGGAAAGTGGGATTGCCACAATATGTAAGAGAATCTGCGGAACTCTTTTTACATTTGTCTATGTTACTGCGGCATGGGTGTTCTTTAGGGCAGAGAGTATATCCGATGCGCTTCTCCTTTTTAAGAGGATGTTTGTGGGCGGGATAAGGCCTTTTTACAGCACGTTTTCCGACGGGTTTAATCTCGATGAATTATGGTATGTGATAAAGGTGACTCCGCTTATGAAGTTTGGTTTTGCGTGGGATATTTGTCTTTGGCTTTTTCTTATTGCGGGCGGCGTGATGATCTTTTTTGGAAAAAATGCCGTCGAATATTCAAAGAAGTGCAAGATAAATCTTGGCACGACTGTACTTACCGCGGTGCTTTTGGTATGGAGCATAATCAGTTTTTCAGGCGTGAGTACATTTCTTTATATGAATTTTTAGCGCGATTTTAATAAATGCGTGTTCGGGGCGGGGATAATTATGAAAAGCTATAAAAGGTACTTTTTCATCTTAATAGGTATGATTCTTGCGGTGTTTGTCATCTGCGGCGCAATCGTTGTATATGTGGATCCATTTTTTCATTTCCATACTCCGGTTTCGGGATTTCCGTATATTGTAGACAATCAGCTCAGTCAGAATCCGGGAATGGCGATGAATATGGAATATGACGGATGTATCATAGGATCGTCTATGACGGTAAATTTTGACACGGACGATTTTAAAGAGATTCTTGGGACGGATACCGTGAAACTTAGCTATAGCGGGGCATATCCGAGGGATGACTACAATATCCTTTCTTTTGTGTTTGATAAAAAGACCCATGCGAGGAAGAAAAATCCCATGAAGCAAGTGTATTTTGCCGTGGATATCCCGACTATGACCGCAGATCCCGATGAAACAAAGTATCCGCTTCCCACGCATTTATATGACAAGAGTGTCATTAATGATGTAAAATATCTCATAAACAAGGATGTATTATTTGAATATATTTTTCGTCCTGCCATTCAGAAAAAAGGCTCGGATCTTTCTGAGATCTATTTTAGCTGGTGGACACCCGAGTATTACAATATTGAGTGGGTTATGCACAACTACGAACAGCCTGAGATAAACCCTGTGGAGACTGAAAAAGACGGGCTTATCGAGAGAACGGAAGTAAATCTTTCAAGGAATATTCTTCCTTTTGTTGAAGCAAATCCCGATACGGAGTTTTATTTCTTTTTTCCCCCTTACAGTATCCTGTATTGGAACAATGTGATGCGCGAAAATACGTTTGAAGCGACAATGGAGCAGTACAGATATGTTGCGGAGAGACTTCTTCAGTATGACAATGCAAGAGTGTTTTATTTCCAGACGATGGATGAGACCTTGAACCTTAGCAATTATGCGGATTATTCACATTATAAACCCGCAATTAACAAATTTATGGTAGAATGCTTTAAGGATGGAAAATATGAAATTAAATCCGTTGATGAGATGGATAAGGGATTGAAGATTGTCAGAAAAATGGTTGCAGACTTTGACTTTGCAGACCTTTTTTCGAGGGAATGGTAAGAAAGATCGCGGGTAGTATGAAGCACGAGAGAACGCAAACAATATTGAATTGGGGGATGGGGATTGTATCGGCTTTGATGATCTCATTTTTAATCGGGACGATCGTCAGAGCAGCCATGTTTGTTGTACCGGTGTCGGATGATTATTGGTATGCGGGATCCGGAGTGGGAATCCATGGATTCTTAAAACGCATTGTTTCTGCGTCTAAGTTTACGCAAGACGCATACAGACATGAGCAGGGAGCATATTTTACCTCGTTTATCGGTTCTTTATTTAATCCTGTAGCGTACGGCGGCTTTTCTGCGATGAGAATTATTATGGAGGTCAATGCGTTTCTGGTTTTCGGTGCGGTGATCTTTTTGACAGGTATCATAATAAAGAAGGCTGCGTATGTAGGGATACATGTTGTTTTATTTGTGATATTGATGGCAGTGTTTCCTCTTGCGGCATATGATTCGTTCAGTGAAGTATTTTACTGGTTTTCCGGGGCTTGTGCATATGGCTTTCCGATTGCGCTGGGATTTATATCGATAGGTCTTTTTATCATTTATAATCTGAATAAAGAAGTTGCTTTGACGGGAAGAGAACCTTTGGTATTCTCTTTGGCATGTGGAATTGCGGCAGTCGGAGCATCTCTTGCAATAACGGGGATAGTTGTGTATTTTCTTTTGTGTACGATTATCTATTTTGCAATTAAGAGAAGAAGACTTGAAAAAGATAATATGTTAGTATTTATTACATGTCTTGCAGGGGCGGCGGTTAATATACTTGCTCCGGGAAATTATGCGGGGCATGGAATGAAAAACGGCGGCGCAGTTGATGTAAAAGCAGGAATTATCTATGCGTCTGAGCATTATATGTACGTGGTAAGGTGGCTTTTTTCTGAGAGGAATTATCTGGTTTTTGTTATAAGCCTTGTTGTTGTCGGATACCTTATCTATGACAGGATAAAGCTTTGCAGGGCGGCCTGGATGGCAGTCGGAGTTATGCTTTTTGCTTCTCCGTTGATAGCGGCTTTTACACCGGTAGTGGGATATGGAATGGAGGAAGCTACGAACGGATGCTTTTTTATCACGGTGACGGCTATGACTGCCGCATTTGATAATCTGGCATTGTTTATCGGATGGCTAATGGGAAGAACCTTGAAGGGACATAAGAAAATGTCGGTCCTCGCGGTTCTTTATGCGATTATTTTCGTGTGCTTTATAGCGACACCTTTTTCACCGGAAAAGTACGTCGTTGTTAAGCTTAACAAGCAGCTTTATGTCGGTGAGCTTCAAAAAAATTATGTTGAGACAAAAAAGATTATAGACAGTTTGTCGAATATGAAAGATAGGGATGTTAAAGTTGATGTTCCGACTAATCCTGAATATATAGAGGATTTTTATTCCTTCTTTTTGCTTGACGATCCGGACAGCAGGATCAACCGTGATGTGGCAAAGGTATACGGATTAAGCTCTATATCCAATATAAGAGAGGAATGATGCATTAATGAGAAATAAGAGAAACAGAAGAGAAGATTTTGACATATACAGCGATGATGATTTTGATATTCTTGAAGACGAGCGTATGGATGATTTCGAGAATGATGATTACAGGGACGCCGAAGATTATGAAGATGAAGCCGGATATGACGGCGATTACAGAGATGATTATGAAGACGACTATGGCGACGAACCTGTAGATGATTATGAGAGCGGCTACGAAGAAGGCTTTGAAGAAGGTTATGAAGACGATTTCAAAGATGACTTCTATGATTTTGATAAAGAGGATGTAAGATCGTCAGGAAACAGCAAGCGTTCAGGAAGATATGAAGAAGATTATCCTGATGCCTATGAAGAGCATGATGATTTTTTTGAAGACTACGAAGATGATGGGCAGGAGGATGAGTATATGGATGACAACAGAGGCAGAAGTCGAAGAGACAGTCGTTCCAAGCGTTACAGAGATGAGTATGACGATGATGATTATTATGAGGATGACAGAAAGGCGAGGAGAACCGGTAAAAGAGGTTATTCCGAGGATGATGACGACGAAGACTACGAGAAAAAGGGTAAGATTCCGCGCTGGGTTCACTTTGCCGTATTGGGAGTTATCGTAGTTATCGTTCTGTATTATGTATTTCAGATCGTGAAATGGAATCACAGCAGTATTGAGCTGAAAGAGTCTGATGAGAAAAATATTGCAGCGGAGCTTCAGGATTTTATCACCTATAGATCTGACGAGCAGAAGGCAGGACATAAGGATGACGGTCAAGAGACAATTCTTATGGTCGGAAATGACGCTATTACTCATGATCTCGGAGATACCGGAATTGCTGCTCAGATTGAGAAGGCTTCAGGTGCGAAATGCATATCTGCGGGATTTCCCGAGACAACAGTGGCTCGTTCCGCTAACGGAAACGATCCTCTTGATGCTTTTTGTTTTCCGAGTGTAATTGATGCTATAACAAGCGGAGATTATTCCAAACTTCACGAGGCTACAAGTGCGGTTGACAATGCTTCACTTTTTGAAGACAGTATAAAGACTCTTGAAGATGTTGACTTTGACAAGATCGATACTTTGGTGATCTACTACAATGCGCAGGATCTTCTCAAAGGAAGAATCGGAAGAAACCCGGATAATCAGTTTGATGAAGTGACATACAACGGAGCGCTCGCTACCGGAATCAAGAAGATTCAGGAGAAGTATCCTTATATGAGGATCATTGGCATGACTGTTACTTTCTGTTACGGCTTTGACAAGGATGGAAATGTTGTTGCAGGAGACAAGCTTGAACTTGGAAACGGAGATCTTTTCCAGTATTACCTTGGTATGATGACGGTATGTTCAGAGGCTGAGAATCCCGGAGTAAGCGTTGTGGACAACTATAACGGAGATATTTCTGAGGAAAACAGTAAAGATCTTCTTGTTGATAACATTCATGTAAATGCGGAATGTAATAAGAATATAGCCGAGCATTTTGCGGAAGTTTATAAGAATATTGTGGATACGGAAAGCGGATCTGAGACAGAAGGAGAATCGGAAGAATGAAAAAGAAAAGTATAGCCGCTATCCTGCAGTTGCAGGGGGCAGTCATTGTCTATTCACTTTCGACCGTTGCGGCCAAATTTGCTTCCGAGTATCCTATGTTGACGCTCGGATGGATCGGCTTTTTTGCACTTGAGTTTGTTGTTTTGGCAATCTATGCGGTTATTTGGCAGCAGGTTATTAAGAAATTCCAGCTTTCCATAGCTTATTCGAATAAAGCTGTCACATTGATGTGGTCGATGCTCTGGAATTTCGTGATCTTTTCTGAGAAGATCACACCCGGAATGGTGATAGGTGTTCTTATTGTCATTGCCGGAGTTATAGTTATGAACAGTTCATCGGAGGAGGAAGCGGAAAGTGTATAAGTATTTTATTATGATGCTTTTGGCTGAGCTTATAGCATCCTCTTCACAGATTTTTCTTAAGATGAGTTCGAAAAAGAGCTATCCGTCGGCTATAAGAGAATATCTTAACTGCCTTGTTATAGGTGGATATTCGCTTCTGCTTGTATCTATGGTAATATCAATTTTCTGTTATGACGGACTTGGCTATATGGGCACGGTTGTCATGGAGCCCATAAGCTATGTTTTTGTATTGATCCTGTCGAGGATTGTTTTTAAGGAGAAGATATCAAAGAGAAAGATTGTGGGGATGAGTCTCATTATATGTGGGATAGCAGTCTTTTTTCTTAATAAACCCATGTAATTGATGGAGCAGATTGGGGGCACGAATCTGCAATATACGATATACAGAAACAAAAGAACCGAATGATAACAAAAAGTTGTTATTGTATTTCGGAAATGTTAAAATGCTATATATGGTATAGAGGGGTATCGAGGGAGGATATATTTAGTTACGGAAATTAGTTAATCGTACGAGGAGTGTATATGAAAAAGATGACTAAGCGCGGATTATTTCTCGGCCGCAAGACTTCTGATGACAGAAAAAAACGAGACAACAGGGAATATAGGGAAGAATACGACAGAGAGTATGAAGTATTTGAAGATAATCGCAGTTACAGAGCCGATCGTGATTATGAAGATTACGATTATGACCGTGACTACGATGGTTATGAATACGACCGCGATTATGAAGACTATGAATACGACCGTGATCATAAGTATAGTGACAGAGATTATGCGGATGATCGCGCATATAGTGACGGCGGCTACGACTACGATAGAAAATATGAAAAAGAAGATTATGATCGTGATTATGCGGATGACGATCGTGACTATGAAAACGGAGATGATTATGGCCGCGGTTATGCGGATGACGATCGCTATTATTCGGATAATTCCCACAATTATGATGATGAACCCCGCGGATATGAGCGCATGATTGACGAAAAGTATGACGATTCCGATTATGACAGAGATTATGCGGATGACGATCGTGATTATGCCGAATATGACAAGGAGTTTCAGAGTGCCGATCTCGCAGGCGCTTTTAACGGCGATAACGAATATGATACAAGATATCGCGACGGCGACTATGAGTATGACGGCGGATATGATGACCGATATGATAACGATGAATATGGTCGTGGACGAAAGACATCCCAAAAAGGTGGAAACAGATCAAAAAGTGCAATAAGAACTTCAAGTGCGGTTGAGAAAACTGCGGCGATCGTTGCGGTTGTAATTCTTGCAGGCGCGGTTGTAACAGGTGTTTTCTATACAAAAACACTTGGCAGAAATCACGAGATTAGTGCATTTGCCGATGTCGGATCGACTATGAGCGATGTTCAGATTGTCGGAGAGAGCGGACTTGTTGCGGTTGCCGATGCTGAGAAAGCAAAGCAGATGACCGCAGGTATTATTGAAGAAGCAAAAGAAGAAAAGGTCGAAGAAGTAGTAGAAGAGAAGAAAGAGGAAGAGGAAGTTACAGGCGGAAAAGTAACTTTCAGTGTTTCTTCCATCAAGAGCGACATTAAGATAAAGTTTATCGGAAAAAACAAAAAGCTCGTTGCAAAAGTACCTTTCAAGGTAAGTGTTGAAACACCCGACGGATCTAAGGTCGACTACGAGGATGATGACAAAGACGGTATCATCTATAAAAAAGATATGAAGCCCGGCATTTATAAGATCACACCAAGTGCGCTTCCTGCCGAGTTTTCGCAGTATAGCCTTGATACATCTACCAAGACGGTAACTGTCAAGGATAAGGTAGAAATGAAGGCCGTTGATGTCAGCAACGAGGTTAAGAAGGAATCACAGGTTAACGTTGCAAAAGAAGATACAGCGGTAAAGAACGTTGTGGAATCAACACTTAAGGATACCGTTGAGTATGTTGAAAGTGAGAAGATTCCTGCAGACGGAAGTGCTTCCGATGCAAACGGTACATATAAGGAAATAGATAGATCAAGTATTCCGGATCCTCAAAAAACTCAGTCATCGATAATTGACTTTACAAACTTTAGGACGGTTGCGTTGTTTACTACCGATAGTTCTACTTTGCCTGATGATAGCGCAGATAAGAAAAAAGACGGTGATTCAAACGAAGAGAACAAAGATGGCAATAAGGATGCTGCAAGTACGGGAGTGAATGGGGAAAGTGACCAAAATTCATCTAAAGACGAAGAAACAGCTAAATTAGCGAAAGAGAAAGAAGAAAAAGAGAAGCAGGAAGCAGCGGCAGCAGCTTCAAGATTAGCCAAAGAAGCTGCGGATAAAAAAGCTAAAGAAGATGCAGCAGCGGCAGCAGAGGCTTCAAGACTTAAGCAGGAAGCTGACAAAAAAGCACTTCTTGAAAAAAATGGCAAAGTTCCTGTAAAAGAGACTTCAATAACACTTACCGAAGGTGATAAGAAGACTATAGAGACAAAAGTATCCGGATTGGCAATACAGATTACTTCTGATAATACGGGATGCGTATCATGCAGCGGCAATACAATTACAGCGGTAGCTAAAGGAACGGCAAAACTTACTGTTAACGCAGAAAATTACCAGACTGAATATATCACTGTAAACGTTAATGCAAAGAAAGCCGGAGATCTTCCCATCAATACCAAGAAAATCACACTTGTTCAGGACGAGAAGATAAATATCGGAATTAATGCAAATGATTATCCGGGACTTTCCGGAAAAGCTAAGGACAGCTCTGTAGCAGGTGTTTCAGGAACAGAGATCCAGGGTAAGAAAGCAGGAAAGACAACTGTCACATATACTGCAACAGGATACAATGCATTTGATATTGAGGTAACTGTAGTAGACAAGAAGGCACTTCTTAAGCTTGCCGACGGAACCCAGGTTTATGTAAAGAGCTCGGAAGGCGGCTTTAGAGAAGCAACTTATGCCGATTACTATAACAAAGAGAAGTTCTTCCTTAAGGATAAGGGCGAAGGCAATTTTAAATACAAGGGCTGGCAGACAATAAACGGCAAGACCTATTACTACAACAAGAACTGCGAGTATGTAACAGGTAAGCAGGTTATTCAGGGTGTCGAGTATGTATTTGGAAGTGACGGAGTTCTTACAACTTCTGCGGGAGCAAGAGGAATCGATGTAAGTAAGTGGAACGGAAACATCGACTGGAAAGCTGTTCGAAACGAAGGAATCGAATTTGTTATCATCAGATGTGGTTACAGAGGTTCATCTCAGGGCGCGCTTATCGAAGATCCTACTTTCAGAACAAATATAAAGGGTGCTCAGGCAGCAGGACTTAAGGTTGGTGTTTACTTCTTTACACAGGCTGTAAACGAGGCGGAAGCGGTTGAGGAAGCCTCAATGGTAATAGAGCTTTGTAAGGGATACGGACTTTCATTCCCTGTATACCTTGACGTTGAGGGAAGTAACGGAAGAGGCGATACGATCAGTGCAGAGCAGAGAACTGCCAATATCAGAGCGTTTTGCGGAACAATTCAGAATGCGGGATACAAGGCAGGCGTATACGCTAACAAAACATGGTTTACAAGTAAGATCAATACCAATAAGCTTACCAATTACAAAATCTGGCTTGCCCAGTATGCAGCAAGCCCGACATATAACGCTACAAGATATGATATGTGGCAGCATACATCAAAGGGTAAAGTGTCCGGTATCTCCGGAAATGTAGACCTTAACATTTTGTACAGATAATGAATGTGAATATAGGTACAATATATGAGTAACAGCAACAATAACAAAGGATTGGAATCTTTTAAGATTCTGTCCTTTGTTTTGCCTTTAATTTTTTATATCGGGATTGCGGTTTTGGACGGCCCTGTATGGTGCGTGGATTCTCAGAGCTATGTGAGCATGGATTTTTCAAGAGAGCCTGTTTATCCGCTTTTTTTGGCACTTATCAGAAAGATATTTGAAACCTTTAAGTTCTCCGGTGAATTTAAAGGACAACCTTCATATCTTTTCTGCGCTGTGATACTTCAAAGTCTTTTGTGGGTATATACTTCATGGAGACTCGGAAATGAAGTTTACAATGTCGCGTCAAGGTATTTGAATTTAAACAGCGCATTGTTTATAGGCTATGCGGGAGTTTTATCGCAGATGGCGGTTGCGTCGCTGAACAGATTTGCGGCAAAAAGAGGCTCGATGTATTCGGAAAGCATTATGACCGAATCGATCGCGATACCGCTTTTTGTTATTTTTACGATAGAGCTGTGGCATCTGCACAGAGCATATCTTCAGCGTAACATTGTGAGAGTATTTGTGCTTGCGATACTTATTGCAAGTGTCAGAAAACAGATGCTTATATGCCTGATCTTATGGGGCTTTTCGGCATTTGTGATTTACCTTTTTATAAACAGACAGGATGGTATCCATAAGTTTTTTATAACCGTGCTTATGATCGTTGCGGCTATCGTGAGTATAAAGGGAGTTGACAGGATATATAATTCGGCTCTTCGCGGACGATTTGTGGAACATATAGGAAACAGTAAGGGTGGTCTGGATACGGTTCTGTATACGGCAAGAAGCGAGGATGCGGAACTCTTTAAGGATTATGAGAATTTTCCGGATCTTGATGCATTATATACGAGTATCTTTGAGGCCTGCAATGAGCAGCAGCTTAACATAGAATATGCTCCCGGTTATGAAAAGAGAGATCAGGCGAATGTATTTAATTCTGACTGGGCAGCAATGGCTTCTCACTATGCCGAGAGTTATGATGTCATCGGATTCGACATCGTTCAGGTTAAGTGCGATGAGTATGTGGCGGAACATTTTCCGGGGCTTGAGCTCTGCGATGCTCAGTTAAAAGAGGATGAGGTAGAAGGAATTCTTTTTAAGACTCTTTTAAAGCATGCCTTTGAGAGGATAAAAAAAGGCGAAGGCAAAGCGATAATATATGTATTTACCGCAAATGTACTGAAAGCGTTTGTAATATCGGTCGCAAATATCAGTCCGAAGATTCTTATTCCGATATCGTTTTTTATGTACCTGTTGTTTCTGACTTCGTTTGTGCTACTGTTTTTGAGTAGCATATTCGGAAACCGGGGAAATGAAAAGTATGTGAAGGATGATTTCCTTCTGCTTGCATTTCTAACGCTTTCGGGAATTGCGATAAACTCTGTGGTTACGGGATCGATGATATTTCCGCAGCCCAGATATATGTGCTACGGTATGGGACTCTTCTACTTGGCACTGACTTGTGATATAATAGCCACGAAAAAATGAAAAGGAAAGGTATACTTTTGATGAAAACTTATCTTGTAACCGGAGGGGCAGGATTTATCGGCTCCAACTATATTCACTATATGTTCAAAAAGTACGGTGACGACATTCGCATCATAAATGTTGATGCACTTACATATGCGGGGAATCTTGAGAATCTTAAGGATGTTGAGGAGCGTGACAATTATACTTTTGTCAAAGCAAATATTTGCGACAGAGACGCCATCAATAAGATCTTTGAAGAGAATGACATAGACAGAGTTGTTCATTTCGCGGCAGAAAGCCACGTTGACAGATCTATTGTAAATCCCGAGATCTTCGTTGAGACTAATGTTCTCGGAACGGCTACTATGCTCAACGCAGCTAAAAAGGCTTGGGAGCTTCCGGACGGAACATTCAAAGAGGGTAAGAAATTCCTTCATGTTTCAACCGATGAAGTATACGGTTCGCTCGATGACGATCCGAATGCTTATTTCTATGAGACAACTCCATACGATCCGCACAGCCCTTATTCA
>ODAI011238325.1_pt1 | contig 124151 bp, 102 predicted proteins | sample 1539321 | NCBI WGS metagenome assembly ODAI01 (sample SAMN02144231, study PRJEB22623) | gut metagenome | biome: sheep rumen | host: Ovis aries | place: New Zealand
ATCGCCAAGCGGTAAGGCACAGCACTTTGACTGCTGCATACGACGGTTCGAATCCGGCTAGCCCAGTTAGCGGTGAGATGTTTCGTCGCAAGATAATTACATAATGAATACATGGGATATTAGCTCAGGTGGTAGAGCACTTGACTTTTAATCAAGTTGTCGGGGGTTCGAATCCCCCATGTCTCATTCAATGAAGCTGTTCAGTCTATAGGCTGAGCAGTTTTTTGTTGCACAGGAAATTTCTCTGAAATGCTTATTCAACAAAAATGCTCCGCATGAGCTAAGCATTTGCTAAGGTTTTATCAAAGCTATTGCGTGCCATACAGAGTAGGATTGCGCATATAGGTCATGAGGCGCATATGAGATGCGCCTCCAAGATAAAAAGTCACCGTCCCGGTATACAAAAAGCACCAACCGCTACGTGCCTTCCCTAAAAAAGTCAGACCAAAATCTAACGATTGGAGGTCGGTACAATAAGCAGTCAGTGCTTTGCGTCATAGACAAGCTAAATAGTCAGTGTTTTTGACATTTACAACAAGCTAAGCAGTCGGTGTTTTTTTCGTAGACAATCTATGCAATCAATGTTTCTGCAGTATACAATCATACGTAAGTAAATGAGAAATAACCTTAAATACGGCACTTCATTTTATAACCTTATTTGCTTTAAATTTCATGTAATACAAGTAATAGAATAGGAACAGAATAGTAGTGGTTATCCATGTTATCGGATAGCTTGCTTCTATGGTCTCAATCTGCGGGTAAAAAGGAAGAACTCCCTTTATCCATACAATTCGAAGCGCGCAGATTCCGCACAGCGTGATGATCATAGGAATAATAGCTGTTCCCATTCCTCGAAGTGTTCCTGAAAAAATCTCAACACCCAGGAAAGTGAAATAGAAAGGAGCGAGGAAATGCATCATCTGAACACCGATAGCTATAGTTTCAGGACTGTCAGGTGTAAAGAATGACATTAACTCAGCGGCTTTGAAATAGAAGATCAATGTGATGGGAATGGTGATCGACAATGCGATTCCAAAGGCACACTTAGTGCTTTCTTTTACCCTGTCAAGTCTACCTGCGCCGTAGTTTTGTCCTGAGAATGTTGTAACGGCGATTCCGAGAGAACTTATACCCATCCAGAATATTGAATCAAGTTTGCCATATGCTGCCCACGCGGCGATATAATTAAGCCCGAATCTGTTGATAGAGGTCTGAATGAGCAGGTTAGAAAAAGTATACATTGTAGATTGTATGGCGGCCGGAAGTCCAATGCTGATAATCTTTACAAGCATATGGATATCAAAGCGAATCTTGCGAAGTACAAGCTTATATGAGTCGTTTGCTCTTGTAAGTAAAAAGATAACAATACATGCGCTTATGAACTGGCATATTATTGTAGCGATGGCAGCGCCTGCAACACCCATTTTGAAATATACGACAAAGAGGATATCCAAAAAGATATTTATGAAGCAGCTCACTATCAAGACATACAGAGGTCTTTTTGAATCGCCTACAGCGCGCAAGATCCCGGCTCCTATGTTGTATACAAAGTTAAATACCATTCCCATAAAGAATATGCGCAGATATGTCACGGAAGAATCCACTATATCGGGAGCGGTATCCATGAGGATAACAATGCTCCTTGAAAAGGTATAGCCCAAATACGTAATAATAAGCCCACCAACGACCGCAAGAGCGATTGCGGTATGAACTGCCTTTGATACGTCTTCGTCCCTTCTGGCGCCGTAAAATTGCGCAATAATGACCGTTGCACCGGACGATAGTCCCATGAAGATTCCCACAAAGATATTTACGATGATAGCGGAAGATCCTCCGACGGATGCAAGCCCCTCGGGACCCAGTACATTTCCGACTATCAGAGTGTCGGATATATTGTAAAGTTGTTGGAAAAAAGAGCCCAAAAGAAGCGTAAGGAAGTACATGAGCATACTTCCCAGAATAGGCCCTGTTATGATCGAATTATCAATCTTTTTGTTCATAAAAAAATTATCCCTCATAAAAATATTTACAGCAGATATTATAGCAGTAGTTGTAGAATAATTAAATCGTGATTATATAGATAAAATCGATGATTGAGAGAAAAGAACTGTAATATTTGCTGGGAAATTATCAAACACCCACAAACAATGTGTATGTTCTGTAATCCGCATAAATACAAAGAAAAGAGGCTGTTTATGAATCATCATAAACAACCTCAAACTATAATGCGGATAAAGGGACTTGAACCCTTACGTCGAAGACACTAGAACCTAAATCTAGCGCGTCTGCCAATTCCGCCATATCCGCATATGTCTAAACAGACAATAAAATGATTATACATATGTTGTGATGGCTTTGCAAGAGGGAAAAAGAAAACGCAGCCCGTAATGAACTGCGTTTTCAATAATTTACTTTTGAAATTTATATCCTATGATCAGCCGCCTTCATTGTTTCCTTCAGGTTGTGGTGGCGGATCGGGCTGCGGTTGAGGTTGTGGCTGTTCGCCCTGATTCTGACCATCCGGTGGTTGAGGCTGTGGATTTTGATCGCCTTGTGGCTGGCCTCCGCCACCGCCTCCTCCTGCACCTATCTGAGCTCTTTCGGCTGCGATAATACCTTCAATACCGGGCTGCGACATGAATTCCGCTGTGTGATGGCATGAACCTGCCATACCGCCGGTGCTTACGCCGCCCGAGAAGCCATCTGCAATTATCTCAAGTCTCTTTGGATCTCTTCCGCCGTAACCGATAGTCTTGAAAGGACATTCAGGTGATGCGGATTTGTGATCGAGCTGACATATTTCTCCCAGACTGTGAACGTCACATATTTCACTTGGAACATTGTCTTTATCAAAAATCTCACTTATTCCTCCACCACATCCTTCGAAGGGGAGAAGACCCGAAAGCGCACATACATTTTCGGTAACAATACCTGCAGGTTGCTCAAAGTGCATCGGATCGAGATCTTCATGTATCTTCTCCATGGTCTTTCTCCACAGGGATTTTGCGAGGTTATGCTCATCACCGCTACCGGGCAAATGTACGTTATTATCATAACCGGCCCATGTTGTTGCGGTATAATAGTTGGTATATCCGGCAAACCAAACATCTACGTTGCTGGTTGTTGTACCGGTCTTACCTGCGATATCTGTTTTACCGAAGTTTACAGATGTAGCGGTACCTTTTGTCACAACATCTTTCATTGCGCTTGTAAGAAGATAAGCGCTTGTCTCTTTAAGAGCACGCTCGCCTTCGGGAGCAATGTTATCAAGAAGAACATTTCCGTCATGGTCAAGAACCTGCACATACAAGTGTGGCTTATAATACATGCCGCCGCTTGCTATAGAGGCATATGCGGCATTAAGTTCCGAGCAATATACACCTTTTGCAATACCTCCAAGGGCAGTAGCCTGCTGATGACAGTCATTGTCAGTAAGTGTAGAAAAATGAAACCTATCTCTAAGATAATCGGAAGCAATTTCCGGAGTTATACGAGTTATATAAGTAAATGCCTCAACTGTCAAAACGTTAGCTGATTTGATTATTGCATATCTTACTGATTGAAGGCCTCTGTATTCAGCACCCCAGTGGTTTTTTACAGGTCGACCGGTATCATAATGAAATTCTGCATCCTTGAATGTTGTTGCAAGGGTGAGGTCACCGTGGTCGATTCCCGGTGCAAAGGTTGAAAGAACCTTAAATGTAGAACCGGGCTGTCTGGGAGACTTTGTGGCTCTGTTAAGTGAACGGTTGAATTTCTTATCGCCTCGTCCACCGATAAGCGCAACTATCTGGCCGTTCCGCTGGTCGCAGATTGTTATTGATACCTGAGGCTGAGGAACGTAATCAAGGAAAATATCTTTCTCGCCTACATATTCACCTTTTTCTTTATCGATAAGAGATTCTTTAAATTTCTCAACAGCGGCATCAACGTCTTCCTTGGACTTAAAGATCATTCTGTCTTTACCGACGTTTGGTTTTCCGCCGCCCATGAAAGTTGTCATTGCAAAGCTGTCATAGTTTTGCTTTACCGAACCGTCGGCATTACGAACAGTGATGGCAAGCTGAGGAAATAACTTTGTATTTTTTGGAAAGTTATCGGGGTTTCTGAAAACTTCGTCGCAGATACTCTGAATATGACTGTCCTGAGAGGAATAAATCTGAAGTCCTCCGGAATATACTGCCTGTTCAGCCTCATATTTGGTCATCGGCTTATTACCGGTCTGACTCATAAGTTTTTCATCCATAAGTGAGGCAATTACGTCATCAATAAGTGCATCGATAAAATAAGAGTTGGGCTTTTTGGTTCCTGCTTCTTCATTGATTGCTTTGATGCGGTCATATACTGCATCGGTTTTGGCAATATCGTATTCTTCCTGTGTGATGTATCCTTGCGTGAGCATCTTATCAAGGACGATATTTCTTTTTTCCTTATTGTTGTCAGGATGCCTTCTTGGATCGTATTTACTTGGGTTCTGAGTAATTCCGGCAATTACTGCACATTCCGAGAGGTCAAGTTCTTCTACTTTTTTGCCGAAATAATCGTTTGCTGCAGCCTGAACGCCATAGATACTCTGACCTAAGGCGATGGTATTCATGTAGTTTAAAAGAATATCTTCCTTGCTGATCTTTTTCTCAAGTTCTACTGCAAGGAACTGCTCCTGAATCTTACGTTTAATTCTGTCGAGCTTGGATTCTTTTGTCCAGGTCTCTCTGAATACCGTGTTCTTAATGAGCTGCTGGGTTATTGTACTTGCACCCTGAGACAGATCTCCTGATGAAAAAGCTTTGAATCCGGCACGGATCATACCGTGAATATCAATTCCGTTATGCTCGTAGAAACGCTCGTCTTCTACAGCAATAAAAGCGTTTGTCAGATTTTCGGGAATCTTATCCCTGTTCTCTTTGGCTATGGTCTGTCTGTTTGAATCAGCTGAGTCGATCTTCTTAATCTTATTTCCCTCTATGTCATAAACGAAAGAAGAAAATCCCGTGGGTTTAGCGAGGTTCTCAAGCTGATCGGTTTTTTCGTTGACCTGATCCTTGATTCCCATAAACACGCCGATTCCGGCGCTTGCAGTTATTATGATAGAACCTAAAATTGCTGAGATGAGAGAGTAGAAGCCGAAAAGACTGAATTTCTTTCCCCATCTGTCGGCACGTGCGCTAAGTGACTTTGCTTGCGCTACAATACCCCTTCTTCCAAAGTCCATAAAATGACCTCTCCTTTAGTATCAGTTATTCTGATTGTCACCGCCTTGGTTGTCATCGGGTTGCGGTGCAGGCTGCGGGTCCGGTTGAGGTTGTGGCTGTGGCTGTGGCGTGTTATCCTGGCTGTTCTGCCAATCGTGATTCTGGTCACCGCCATTGTCTTCGCCATGATTATCACCGCCGTGATCGTCGCCGCCATTATTATCGCCGTCATGGTAATCATTATTCTGGTCATCACCGTCGTGATCTCCCATAAATCCATTGAACCATTGTTCGAAAACGTTATTGTTCTGCCAGCTTTGCTGGTATGCTTCAACCTTATCCTGATTTCCGCTCTGTACCAATTCATTCGTGAGTATTTCAGCTATATTTCCCTGCGCCATAAATCCTGCGTCATGATGACAGTGATCGCCAAAAAAGCCATCAAAAAAACCACCGCCACCGCCACCGGAGTTGTCTCCTGTGTTGTTACCTCCTAGATTAAGAGGCTGTGCAAAGCCGTCCTTGATCTTTTCAAGTCTCATAGGGTCTCTTTCGCCGTTTATCTGGAAAGGACAAGTCGGGCATGCGGGCTTATGATCGATAAGACACATTGGCCCCATTCCGCCGGTATGCACATCACACATTTCGCTTTCGCCGGGAACATTATCTTTATCGAAAATTTCATTTATTACTTGGTCTCCGCATCCACCTGTCGGACGAAGACCTGACTTGGAACATACATCCATCTTTACAATGCCGTCCGGAACTTCGAATTGCTCTGCAGGAAGCTCTAAGTCGGCATGTATCTGTTGCATTACTTTTTTCCACATGGATTTTGCGAGATCATGTTCAGCGCCGCTGCCGGGCAAAGGATAATTGTTGTCGTAACCTGCCCAGGATGTTGCGGTGTAGTTGTTTGTAAAACCTGCAAACCATACATCTACGTTACCGGTTGTTGTACCTGTTTTACCTGCAATATCTCTGCTCTTGTCGAAGTTGACTGATGTAGCTGTACCTTTTGTTACAACGTCTTTCATTGCGCTCTTAAGAAGATAAGCGCTGGTTTCTTTGAGGGCACGTTCGCCTTCAGGCGCTGTATTGTCGATAAGCGTCTCTCCTTTGCAGTCTTCAACTCTCTGGAAAAGATGTGGTTTATAATATATACCGCCATTTGCTATAGTGGCATATGCTGCATTAAGCTCGTTGCAATATACACCATGTTCAACACCACCAAGGCAGGTTGCCTGCTGTTCAAGGTCAGTTTTTGTAAGTGTTGTGAAATGGAATTTATTCTTAAGGTAATCTGCACCAACTGCAGGAGTTATGTATGTGTATGCTTCAACTGTAAGAACGTTGGCAGATTTGATTATAGCGTATCGTACAGACTGAAGACCTCTGTATTCGGCACCCCAGTGGTTCTTAACAGCTCGGCCTCGTCCGTTGTCATAGCGGAATTCTGCATCCTTGAAGGTAGTAGCAAGGGTGAGGTCTCCATGGTCTATTCCGGGTGCAAAGCACGCAATAACCTTAAATGTTGAACCGGGCTGTCTTTTAGCCCCTGTTGCTCTGTTAAGTGATCTGTTTTGCTTCTTTTCGCCGCGTCCACCTATAAGTGCAACAATCTGACCGGTTTTTTGATCTGCAACTGTTAATGAGATCTGAGGCTGAGGAACGTATTCAAGAGATTCGTCATTCTCATTTACTTCATCACCTTCTTTAATAACAGATTCTTTGAATTTTGCAATGGCTGCATCTACATCTTCCTGAGATTTGAAGATCATTTTTTCTTTGCCGCCCATGAATTTATCCAGGTGAATACTGTTATAGTTATCAACCGAACCGTCTTTGTGATGAACAGTCAAAAGATACTGAGGATATATCTTTGTTCCCTTAGGATAATTATCGGGATTACTGTATATTTCATCACAGATACTCTGTATTTTTGTATTCTGTGATGAATAAACCTTAAGACCGCCGGAATAAACTTCGTTTATCGCCTCCTGTTTGGTCATGACTTTATCACCCATTATTTCTTCATCCATAAGTGAGTTAATAAGATCTTCAATAAGGGCATCAACAAAGTAAGAGTTAACTTTTTTGTTTTCTTCTGTTTCTTCATTCACAGATTTGATGCGGTCATATATATCATCTGATTTTGCAATGTCATATTCATCCTGTTTGATATAGCCCTGAGCGAGCATTTTATCAAGGACGATATTTCTTTTCTCTTTATTGTTCTCAGGATGTCTACGAGGGTCGTATTTGCTGGGGTTCTGAGTGATTCCGGCAATTACGGCACATTCTGAGAGGTCGAGGTCCTCGACATTTTTTCCGAAATAAGTTTTGGCAGCTGCCTGAACGCCGTAGACACTCTGTCCCAAGGCGATTGTGTTCATGTAGTTTACAAGAATATCTTCCTTGGTCTGTTGTTTTTCAAGTTCAACCGCAAGGAACTGCTCCTGAATCTTACGCTTAATTTTTTCAAGCTTGGATTCGTTTGTCCAGGTTTCGCTAAATACAGTGTTCTTAATAAGCTGCTGTGTAATTGTACTCGCACCCTGTGACATATCACCTGATGAAAGTGCTTTGAATCCGGCACGGATAATACCGTGAATATCAATTCCGTTGTGGTCGTAGAAACGTTCATCCTCTACGGCAACAAAAGCGTTTGACATATTCTCCGGAATCTTATCTTTGGTTACAACTACACGGTTTGAATCAGCAGCATCAAGTTTTGCAATCTGATTACCATCCTGATCGTATACAAATGTAGAAAAGCCCTTGGGAGTAGCAAGAGTCTCCAACTTACTTGCATAATCATTCGCCTGATCTTTTACACCCATAAAAACGCCGAGTCCGGCGCTGGCACCTATTATCGCTACGGCTAAAACTCCTGATATCAGAGAGTAAAAACCTAACAGTCCAAATTTTTTCCCCCACTTATCGGTACCGGAACTTAGCACTCGGGCTTGAGACACGATACCTCGTTTACCATAATTCATATATCAACCTCTCTTTTTATTCCTTTTATAATGTATGTTAGTATACCACTAATTGAAGATATTATAAAGAAAGTGTGTTATTATGGCTTTATGAGTGAGATTAAAACGTATAAAGTGGTAACAAAAGAAGGAACGGGCGAGATTGTTGAGAAAAAGTCCAGATTTATAGGTGCTTCTTATATAGTTGAGTCTGTTGAAGACGCAGAAAAGAAGATTGCAGAGGTGTCAAAAAAATACTGGGATGCGCGGCACAACTGCTATGCCTACGTGATAGGAAAAAACAGCGAGAATACCAGATGCAGTGACAACGGAGAGCCCTCGGGAACCGCGGGGAAGCCCATACTTGAGGCAATCACGGGCGCGGGACTTACCAATACACTTGTAATAGTTACAAGATATTTCGGGGGAGTTCTTCTCGGTACCGGAGGCCTTGTTAGAGCCTATACACAGGCCGCTCAGGCGGCTGTTGCGGCATCCGAAACGGGTGAGATGGTATACGCGAGACAGCTTACGATAGAAGTCGCATACAATATGATAAATAACGTAAAATATTTCCTTGAACAAAATAAAATTTCCATAAGCGATCCGAGGTATACGGAAAATGTTCAATATGACATTTGTGTAAAAGAAGAAGACAAAGAAAAAATCACCGAAGGCCTAATTCAAAAGTGTGAAGGGAAGATTACTATAACTGAAGGCGATGCGGGATACTACCTCATGTAAGTATTCGGAAAAAATCAGGAAGACTCTGGAAAAAAGAATCTTGCAATACATAAAAATAAGGCAGACTCAGGGAAAAAGAACCTTGCAATAAAAAAACAAGACATATATATAATGGATTGCGATTTTGTGCCACGGAAATGAGACTAACAAATCGTGAATGCTGACTTCTTTAATGGTTACTTAGTCTCATTGGAGTGTTTGGCACAATCAGAGCAATACAATATATATATGTCTTGTTTTTTATAATGTAACCCTTTTAGGGTTTACTTTTTGAATCCGGCTCTCTTACGAAGTGTAGGATCGAGAATTCTCTTACGGATACGAAGGCTTGTAGGTGTAACCTCAAGAAGCTCATCGTTATCGATGAATTCGATTGCCTGCTCAAGAGACATGATTCTCGGAGGAACAAGTCTCAATGCTTCGTCTGAAGATGAAGTTCTTGTATTTGTAAGATGCTTTGTCTTACATACGTTAACTTCAACGTCTTCACTCTTTCCGCTGGTTCCGATTACCATTCCGGAATAAACCTTGTCGCCTGTCTTAATAAAGAGCTGACCTCTGTCCTGAGCATTGAAAAGACCGTAAGCTGTAGCTTCACCTGTCTCGAATGCGATTACGGAGCCGGTCTTTCTATAGTTCATATCTCCCTTATAAGGAGCATATCCGTCAAAGATTGTATTGATGATTCCGTTACCCTTTGTATCAGTCATGAACTCACCTCTGTAACCGATAAGTCCACGTGAAGGGATATTGAATTCAATACGTGTATATCCGCCGTTTCCGGCACCCATGTTTACAAGCTCACCTTTTCTTTCGCCGAGCTTCTGGATAACGCTTCCTGAGAACTCGTCGGGAACGTCGATGTAGCATTTTTCCATAGGCTCAAGTTTCTGGCCGTTTTCATCTGTATGATAGATAACCTCAGCCTTACTTACAGCAAACTCGAATCCTTCACGGCGCATTGTCTCGATAAGAACTGAGAGGTGAAGCTCGCCTCGGCCTGAAACCTTGAATGTCTCCGTTGTATCTGTATCTTCTACACGAAGAGAAACGTCTGTGTTGAGCTCTTTGTAAAGTCTGTCTCTGAGGTGACGTGAAGTAACATACTTACCTTCCTGACCTGCGAGAGGAGAGTCGTTTACAATGAAGTTCATTGAGATAGTAGGCTCTGAGATCTTCTGGAAAGGAATTGCAACCTGCTCATCAACGGAACAGATTGTATCACCGATCTTAAGATCTTCGATTCCTGAGATGGCAACGATTGAACCGATCTTTGCCTCCTGAACTTCAACTCTTCCAAGACCGTCGTACTCATAGAGCTTGCTGATCTTGGTCTTAACGCGTCTTTCAGGCTCGTGGTGGTTTACTACGATAACTTCCTGGTTTACTTTAACAACACCGTTATCAACCTTACCTACACCGATACGTCCTACATACTCGTTGTAGTCTATAGTGCTGATAAGAACCTGTGTGCTCGCATCGGGATCGCCGACAGGAGCGGGGATATAATTGATAATTGTATCAAGAAGAGGCTTCATATCCTTGCCTGCTTCATCAAGTGAAAGAGATGATGTTCCTGCTTTTGCGGAAGCGAATACGAACGGACAGTCAAGCTGGTTGTCATCTGCACCAAGGTCGATGAGAAGTTCAAGAACTTCATCGATAACTTCGTTAGGTCTTGCTTCCGGTCTGTCAATCTTGTTGACACATACGATAACGGGAAGACCTAAAGACATGGCCTTTCCAAGAACGAACTTGGTCTGGGGCATGGGGCCTTCAAAAGCGTCAACAACAAGGATAACGCCGTTGACCATCTTAAGTACACGCTCAACCTCGCCGCCGAAATCAGCGTGGCCTGGAGTGTCGATGATATTGATCTTGATATCTTTATAAGTAATAGCTGTATTCTTAGACATGATTGTGATTCCACGCTCTTTTTCGATATCGCCGGAATCCATTACGCGCTCTACAACTTCCTGACCTTCGCGGAAAACACCGCTCTGTCTCAAAAGTCCGTCAACCAGAGTTGTCTTACCGTGGTCAACGTGTGCAATTATCGCAACGTTTCTAACATCATTTCTCGTTTGCTTCATAATTAAATAACTCCTCAGATTTAAAAGACAAAAAACTATTATTTTTCAAACTAAAGTAGTATAACACGCGATTTTTTGATATTCAACCCAAAATATTATGCAGATTCCGAGCGGAAGTCAGAAAGTAAACGGTATGTAGTGAGTGCTTACTTTTGTGTAAAATGTGCGACACTGTTGACAGTCCATTGACGCTGGTGTAGTATCTTTATAAGAAACAGTTGGATAGAGGTTGCGTATTTAATAAGTAACGCCGCTGATGTGACAGGCACAGATGAAGCGGCATGAAAGGGAAATACGCCGAAAGGGTTGACTCCCTGAAGGTCAATTGCTTGGGCATACGGTTAAGAACCGTGTGACTGTCATCTAAGGATGGGGCGCTATCAACATTATTCTTTTTATAGTGAAAAGATTATGTTACCGGCTCCCAGTATGATTACGGAGCCGGTTTTTTGCGCTATTTATTAAGGAGGAAGAAATGGCAATATTTAAAGGAGCAGGCGTTGCGATCGCAACACCATTTAAGGAAAACGGAGAGGTTAATTACGAGGAGTTCGGACGTCTTATCGAGTTCCAGATCGAGAACGGAACAGACGCGATCATTGTTTGCGGAACAACAGGTGAAGCAGCTACCATGACGGAAGAAGAGCACATGGATGTTGTGAAGTACTGTATAGATAAAGTTGCAAAAAGAGTTCCCGTTATCGCAGGAACCGGCTCAAACTGCACAGAGACAGCAATAAAGCTCTCTAAGCTTGCTGAAAGTTACGGCGCAGATGCGCTTTTGTGTGTAACACCATATTACAATAAGGCTACACAGGGCGGTCTTGTTGCACACTTTTCAGCAATTGCCGATGCAGTAAACATTCCTATTATTCTTTACAATGTACCGAGCAGAACGGGATGCAACATTCTTCCCGAGACAGCGGTTAAGCTCTGCAAGGAGAAAAAGAATATCGTAGCCATCAAGGATGCTACAGGAAACATGTCTCAGACTATCAAGATGATGCAGCTTGCAGACGGATGCATCGATCTTTATTCCGGAGATGACGATCAGATCGTGCCTCTTATGTCAGTCGGCGGTCTTGGAGTAATTTCGGTTCTTGCAAATGTTGCACCTGCTCAGACACACGAGATCTGTCAAAAGTGTCTTGAAGGAGATTATGAGACGGCAAGAAAGCTTCAGTTCAAGGCATATCCTCTTGTAAAAGCTCTTTTCTCAGAGGTTAATCCTATTCCCGTTAAGAGTGCACTTAAGATGATTGGATTTGCAGCAGGTCCGCTTCGCCTTCCTCTTACAGAGATGGAGCCCGAGAATTGCGCTAAGCTCAAGGAAGAGATGAAGAAGTTTGGTCTTATCTGATGAAATATTGAAACGGATGGCGTTTCTTATATTAAACAGCTTGGATTATGCAGATTTGGAAAGGAAACAAAAATGACAAAAATGATCATGCACGGCTGCAACGGCCGTATGGGCAAGGTTATCATAGACCTTGTCAAGGAAGATAATGATATAGAAGTGGTTGCGGGTGTTGATGCTTATGGCGACAACAATTACGATTTTCCCGTGTACAGAAGCCTTAATGAATGTAGCACAGAAGCCGATGTTATCGTTGATTTCTCCAATGCTTCTGCAGTAGACGGACTTCTTGACTATTGCACAGCCAAGAATGTTCCCGTTGTTCTTTGCTCAACAGGACTTTCTGAGGAGCAGCTTAAGAAGGTAAAAGAAGCTTCTACAAAGGTTGCTGTTCTTAAGTCTGCAAATATGTCGGTTGGTGTAAATGCGCTTATCAAGGTGCTCAAGGAAGTTTCACCGATGTTTGCGGCTGCGGGATTTGATATCGAGATAGTAGAAAAGCACCACAACCAGAAGCTTGATTCACCCAGCGGAACAGCGATCGCGCTTGCTGACAGCATTAACGAGTCCCTCAATAATGAGATGGATTATGTATATGACAGAAGTACAAGAAGAGAGAAGAGACCTCAGAAGGAGATTGGTATATCTGCCGTACGTGGCGGAACGATCGTAGGTGACCACGATGTTATCTTTGCAGGACACGACGAGGTTGTAACTCTTTCTCACAGAGCATATTCAAGAGCAATCTTTGGAAAAGGTGCGATCCAGGCGGCTAAGTTCCTTTCAGGGAAGCAGGCGGGATTGTATGATATGTCGGATGTACTTGCCTGACTGATAGACGTAGCACCTGAGGAGAAACGTATGAGATTCAGACCTTGTATTGATATTCATAACGGCAAGGTGAAGCAGATAGTGGGGAGCAGCCTTCGTGATAAAAATGACGAGGCAAAAGAAAACTATGTAGCTTCACAGGATGCCGCATTTTACGCCGGGATGTATCGGGAGATGGGGCTTACGGGCGGACATATAATATTACTCAATCCTGTAAGCAGCCCCTTCTATGAAGAAACGAAAAAACTGGCGATTGGAGCTTTGGGGGCATGCCCCGGACTCATGCAGGTAGGCGGCGGTATAACGGCTGAGAACGCCGCAGAATTTATAAATGCGGGTGCATCTCATGTTATCGTCACTTCTTATGTGTTTAAGGACGGAGAGATCAATTATACCAATTTACAGAAGCTTAAAGAGGCTGTCGGAAAAGAAAAGGTTGTTCTTGATCTTTCATGTAAAAATGTAGACGGAAAGTATTACATAGTAACAGACAGGTGGCAGAAGCTTACTGATGTTGAGCTTAATGAGGGAACGCTTGATCTGCTTTCAGAGTATTGCGATGAGTTTCTTGTTCATGCGGCTGATGTTGAAGGCAAGCAAAAAGGTATAGAGAAGAACGTGGTGAAAATCCTCGGAGACTGGGGAAAGATACCTGTTACCTATGCCGGAGGAGCAGGAAGTCTGGACGATGTAAAAGAGCTAAAGGAAATCGGAAAGGGAAGAGTAGATGTCACAATAGGCAGTGCCCTTGAGATTTTCGGCGGTAGCCTTAAGCTGGAAGATATAATCGATATATGTAAATGATATAAAAAATGTCCAAAAAAGCCATCCAACAAATGTTGGATGGCTCTGTTGATTAATCATCTATACAATATTGCAAATTCTAAATATTTATTTTTATATTTAAGAATAAGTCGACTTGTAGTCTGATTAATTAGCTTCAACTTTTTGATTAATTAAAGCTTGTTTACGTTTACGGCCTGAGGTCCTTTTTCGCCCTGGATTACATCGTACTCAACTGAAGCGCCTTCGTCGAGAGACTTGAAGCCTTCCATGTTAAGTCCTGAATAATGTACGAATACATCGTTTCCAGCCTCATCAGAGATAAAGCCATAACCTTTCTGGTTGTTGAACCACTTAACAGTACCTTTGTTCATTGTAATACCTCCACTAAAAAATAAAAAAATAATCGTTCTGTTGTCCATGACAACAAACTAACAATAGCATAAATAGCTAAAAAAGTAAAGTATATCTTCCTATTTACTTTAAGATTTTAAAGTGATAAAATATATAAGCACAAAAGTTTATTATTAACGCAATATAGTTTACAAATTTGTGTTAGAAAAATCGGAGGGATGGCGAAATGAACAAAAAGATTAGAACAGATGCTGTGGATCATCTGTTTGACGCAATTCTATGCCTTCAGAATAAAGATGAATGTTATAGTTTTTTCGATGATCTTTGCACCGTGAACGAACTTTTATCTCTTTCTCAGAGATTTGAGGTGGCTTCAATGCTTAAAGAGCATAAGACATACCTTGAGATTGCAGAGAAGACAGGAGCATCAACAGCGACCATCAGCAGAGTTAACCGCTCGTTGAATTACGGCGATGATGGATATGAGCTCGTATTCGATAGATTGCAAGAGTAATTTCGAAATTAAAATTGAGTCAAAAAAATATAAGCGCTTCGGCTTGAATCGAAGCGCTTATTTAATCTGAAAATTTACTTAAATTACTTTTTTCTCGTCGGACTCGTTAGCCTCTGAATTGTTTTCATTATCGGCTTCATTTGATTCCTTTACGGCAGCAGCTCTTTCTTTTGCAATATCTGCCGAATTTCTCTCAAGACCTGTCATTTCGCATCTGCCCTGGAAAATAGCATTCTCATCGATAATAATACCTTTGCAGATGACGTCGCCGACAACTTTTCCGGTATCGCTGATCTCAACTTTTCCCTGCGGAGCAGAGAGATTTCCGTTTACTTCGCCGGCTACATAAATATTTACGCCGGAAGCAGTTCCAAAAATTTTACCTTCCTGACCTACAATGAGAGCACCGCTAATATTAACGTTGCCTTTGATAGTGCCATCGATCCTTGTTGAATCTTTTGTAGTAAGTGGGCCGTCGATTACGGCACCGGGACCGATAATAGTTCCTACCTGCTCAAGTATTTCATTGTCAGTTGCATTGGTAGAATCTTTTTTAGTGTTTCCAAACATAATGAATCCTCCATTTAACCCTTGATATCCATTACATCTTCAGGATTTACGTATTTCTCATCCTTCTGTATCTGATATCCTAAAGTTTTGTTCTGGCTGCCTACAACGTACAACAGGTCGCCCCTGTCAACGGTATCGCCTTCCGAAACAACAGGTGTGCCTTCGTTTCGGTAAATTGAAATATATCCGTTTCCATGATCGATGGAAACAATGTGTCCAAACTTCGCGTCTGAAGTTACGGTCATAATTTTTCCGTTTCCGGTAGCTATAATATTACTTCCGGAAGCTGCTGTAAATAGAACCAGAGGATTTCCTGTTGCGGTATCCTTGTTCTTGTCGGTAAGCTTGGTTATATTGGTGGCATTCGGATCATCCACTGCCTGGGTGGGAAGCGGTGTGGTTCCTGTCAAAGGAAAGCCTGAAGGAACTGCCAACTTTTCAGCCTCTTCACTAGCCTGACGCTCGTTCTTAAGTCTTTCACTGAGGGCAGCCTGAATATGTTCCGAATTGGAACTTGCGCTCTCGTATGACGCTGCGAGACTACTGTTTTCTTCTTGAAGATCTGAGATTTCTTGCTTCTGTTCGGCTTGTATAGCCTTCAAATTAGAAATGGTCATAATACTATAGATAATGTAGCATCCTAAAAATAATGCAAAAGCAAAAATTGAGTATGCCAACCATTGTGTTTGGGAATGATTCAGATGGAGACGCTTCGTTACACCGTCAGAGTCTCCGGAAATAACCATAAATGTATAACTTCGCTTGTGTCTGTGTTTTCTGTGGTACCTTTGCTGTCTGGGCTTACTAATAGTACTCATATTCACCTCCGACTTAGACACTGTATTTTAACATATAATCGGTCAATCGTGCAACTTTACATGAATAGGGCCCGCGAAAACGCAGATAAATAGCGCTTTCGCAGGCCCTGAAGAATAGGAGTATAATTATGATCAACCCATAACAGCTTCTACTGTGTATTCTTTTACGCCTTCTTCGTATGGGATGATATTTCCGCTTATTTCTTTTCCGTTTACGGTAAGTTTCTTGATACCCTTCTGAGCACCGTTCTGCTTAACGCTGATGTTGTAAGTAGCACCGCGGTATTTTCTGGTGAGAGTGAAGTCACCGAAATCTGCGGGCACACAAGGATCGATTGAAAGACCGTTGTGTGTAGGATATACACCCAGGATGTACTGGGAGATATTTACAAATGTCCATGCAGCTGTTCCTGTAAGCCAGCTGTTCTTGCCCTGACCAAAGAACTTAGCGTCTCTTCCTGCAACCATCTGAGAGTATACATAAGGCTCGGTGCAGTGAACTTCGCTGATATCCTCGATGTAAGCAGGACATGTCTTCTTGTAGATCTCGAAAGCTCTGTCGCCGTGTCCGAGAACTGTCTCGGCGATAGATACCCAAGGATTGTTGTGACAGAAGATACCGCCGTTCTCTTTGTATCCCGGTGGATATGAGCTTACTTCACCAAGTTCGAGGTGATATTTTGTATAAGCAGGCTGTAAGATCATTACGCCGTATTTTGTATCAAGTCTTTCTTCAACACTCTTAAGTGCTTTCTCAGCAAGACCTTCCTTAACACCGATTCCTGCAAGAACACAGAATCCCTGAGGCTCGATGAAGATCTGGCCTTCTTCACATTCTTTTGAACCAACCTTGTTGGAATTAGCATCGTAAGCTCTTACGAACCATTCGCCGTCCCAACCTGCTGTGCAAGCTGCATCGTAAACTTTCTTGATTTCTTCTCTTGCTCTCTTTGCTTCAGCATCATCGCCGAGGAGCTCAGCAAGCTGTGCATATTCTTCGCCGTATTTTACGAACATACCTGCGATGAATACAGACTCGGCAACAGGACCTTCCGAAGGACCGAATGTCTGGAATGACTCACCCGGATGCTCTGAGAAGCAGTTAAGGTTGAGGCAGTCGTTCCAGTCCGCACGTCCGATAAGAGGAAGGCCGTGAGGACCCTTGTGAGTGGCAGTGAAGTTGAATGAGCACTTAAGGTGATCCATAAGTGTCTTTGCAACGCTCATATCATTATCGAAAGGAACCATTTCTTTCAAGATAGAAAGGTCGCCTGTTTCTCTTACATATGCGCTTGTACCTGCGATGAGCCAGAGCGGATCGTCGTTGAATCCTGATCCGATGTCTGAGTTACCCTTCTTTGTAAGGGGCTGGTACTGATGGTAAGCGCTTCCGTCCTGGAACTGAGTAGAAGCGATATCGATGATACGCTGTCTTGCTCTGTCGGGAATAAGGTGAACGAATCCGAGAAGATCCTGACAAGAATCTCTGAATCCCATTCCACGGCCGATACCTGACTCATAATAAGAAGCAGATCTGGACATGTTGAATGTAACCATGCACTGATACTGGTTCCAGATATTTACCATGCGGTCAACCTTCTCGTTTGAAGAAGATACATGATAGATTCCGAGAAGATTCTTCCAGTAGTCGTTAAGCTCTGCGAGAGCCTTGTCGAAAGCTTCTTCAGTCTTGTAAGCATCAAGAAGTGCGTATGCAGGCTTCTTATTGATAACACCGTGTGATTCCCACTTGTCATCTTCAGGGTTCTCGATGTATCCGAGTGTGAAGATGAATGTCTTGGATTCGCCGGGCTTAAGATTGATGTTGATCTGGTGAGCGGCGATAGGAGACCATCCGCTTGCAACAGAACCTGTGCACTTTCCGGCAGCAACGGCATCCGGGCTGTCAGGTCCGTTGTATGCTCCGAGGAATGCGTCTCTGCTTGTATCAAAGCCGTCAACCTTAGTATTTACGCCGTAAACAGCATAATGATTTCTACGCTCTCTGTACTCTGTCTTGTGGAAAAGAGTCGATCCGTCGTTTGTTACTTCAACTTCACCTGTGCTGAGGTTACGCTGGAAGTTCTTCATATCGTCATCTGCATTCCACAGACACCATTCTACATATGAAAAGAGAACGAGCTTAGCATCTTCTTTCTTATTATTTGTGATTGTGATCTTGGAAACTTCACAATTGTCATTCATAGGAACGAAAGTTAACACATCGGCTTTGATATCTGATTTTGATGATGAAAACTTGCTATAACCTAATCCGTGACGGCACTCGTAGCTGTCAAGAGTTGTCTTTACAGGCTGCCATCCGGGATTCCAGATAACTTCATTTGCTTTATCTGTTTCATCCTTAATATAGAAATATTTGCCGTTGTTATCATAAGGCACATTGTTATAACGATATCTTGTAAGTCTTAAAAGCTTAGCATCCTTATAAAAAGTATATCCGCCACAAGTATTCGATATTAATGAGAAAAATTCCTTGTTTCCGAGGTAGTTGATCCAGGGAAGAGGAGTCTTTGGTGTAGTGATGACATATTCACATGCATTGTCATCAAAGTAGCCGAATTTCATAAATATAACCTCCGTTCACTTAAACGTTTAAGATAATTACTAGAGACATTATATATGGGAAGACACTATATTGCAACACAAAATATCACAAATATTATTACCCTTAAACCGTTGCCCTGTGCGCGTTTCAGAGATAACGTGCATAAAACCGCAGATGGATACTGGGGATAAATGATATTCCGAAAACGTTTTACTAAATCATTAACTAATCGTAACCAAAATCAGAATTATATATGAAAAAAGAGAGTAGATTTTGTAAAAAACAAACAAAGATATATAATTTGCACAAAAAAAGTGATTTTTTTATTGCTTCCAAAGTCATTATGATGTATATTTATCGTGCGAAAACGATTAAGTTCAAAGGTATTTATTGTTATGGCTAAGCGTAATGTTTCATTAAAGGATATTGCCGTTGCTTGTGGAGTGTCCATAGCTACAGTGTCTAAGGCACTAAACGATCATAGCGACATAGGGCAGGAAACTAAGGAACATATACGGGCAGTTGCTGATAAGCTCGGATATCATCCGAATGCGGCTGCGCAGGCTCTTAAGACGAACAGGACCAACAATATCGGTGTCTTGTTTGTGGATGAAGCCAACAGCGGTCTCACACATGACTATTTCAATCATGTGCTTAACAGTTTTAAGAAAACTGCGGAGGAGAACGGTTTTGATATAACCTTCATCAATGGAGGTAAGGCGAAGATCAACAATATGTCCTATCTGTCACATGCGATATACAGAGGCTTTGACGGAGTGGTTATAGCATGTGTTGATTTCTCCGATCCGGAAGTTGAGGAACTTATTAAGAGCAATATACCGGTCGTCACGATCGACCATATCTTTTTTAACAGGACTTCAGTCGTGTCTGACAATGTAAAAGGGATGAGAGAGCTTGTAAATTATGTTTACGGGCAGGGGCACAGGAAAGTGGCATATGTTCACGGTGCGGGTTCATCCGTTACACAGAACAGACTTACAAGTTTTTATAAGACACTTCAGGAATTGGGAGTAGAGATTCCGGATGAATATGTAGTTGTATCTCCTTATAGAGATACTGATGCCGCATATGAGGCAACTAACAAACTTTTGGATCTTCCGGAACCGCCGACATGCATTCTTTATCCCGATGATTTTGCGGCACTTGGCGGAATAAATGCTATAAGACAGAGAAATCTTAGAATACCGGAAGATATTTCAATTGCAGGATATGATGGACTTGAACTTGCAAAGCGTCTTTCTCCGAGACTTACCACAGTGGTGCAGAATTCTGAGAAAATCGGTGGAATAGCGGCAACCAAATTGATCGACCTTATAAACAATCCTAAGGGGACACTGGTTGAGCAGATTGTAGTTGAAGGTACATTGGAAAAAGGGGAATCCGTTAAAAAGATTCAATAAGATTTGAGATGGCTTAGCCATTTTAAATACACACAACAATTATTTAACGCAAAAGAATGGGAGGTACGGTTATGAAGAAAAGAGTACTTGGGTTACTTCTTTCTATGACTATGGTAGCAGGAATGCTCACTGCTTGCGGCGGAAATGCAAACACTGCTGCTTCAACCGGAGCATCAGCTGATGGAAACGCAGCAGATGCACCTGCAGCAGATGCACCTGCAGCTGCTGGAGATGAGGGTAAAGTCCTCAATATTTACTGCTGGAACGAAGAGTTCAAGAGCAGAGTTGCAGATCACTATCCTGGATATACAGAGACAGATGCTACTTCAGGAAAAATCGGTGATGTTACTGTAAAGTGGAACATCACACCTAACGAGAACAATGCTTATCAGAACAACCTCGATGAGGCACTTCTTAAGCAGGCTGATGCAGCTGCTGATGATAAGATTGATATTTTCCTTGTAGAGGCTGACTACGCACTTAAATATGTAGATGCTGACGTTTCAATGCCTGTTGCAGATCTTGGTATCGCAGACGCTGACATTGCTAACCAGTACAAATATACACAGGATGTTATGACAGATTCTAACGGAAAGCTCAAGGGTCTTTCATGGCAGGGCTGCCCCGGTGTTCTTATTTACAACCGTGCGGCTGCTAAAGAAGTTCTTGGATCAGACGATCCTGCTGAAGTTCAGAAGTCTGTAGCTGATTGGGATACATTCCTTAAGACAGCTGAGCAGATGAAGGCTAAGGGCTACAGCATGACATCAACAACTAACGATGCTTATCGTGTATTCTCTAACAACGTTTCTTCTAAGTGGGTACAGGATGGTGTAGTTAAAGTTGATCCCAGCATCATGAAATGGGTTGAGATGACAAAGAAGATGGTTGACGCTAAAGAGGTTGGTTCTACATCAGATCTTTGGAGCGATGACTGGAGCAAGGGATTCTATCCTGACGGAAAGACATTCTGCTACTTTGGACCCGCTTGGATGATCAACTTCTCAATGGCTGCTGATACAGAAGGCTCAATCGCTCACGACGGTGGTTGGGGTGCAACAGAAGGACCTCAGGGATTCTTCTGGGGCGGAACATGGATCTGCGCAGCTCAGGGAACAGACAATGTATCTCTTGTTGCAGATATCATGAAGCAGCTTACAACAAACAAGGATATCATGCTTGATATCGTTGCTAAGGACAGTGATTTCGTAAACAACAAGCCTGCTATGGAAGAAGCAGCAACTAAGGATGAGTATGCATTTGCTCCTCTTGGTGGACAGAATCCTCTTGCAATGTTCTGCAACGGTGCTGAGAAGTGCGATCTTTCTAACCAGTGCGAATACGATCAGGGTTGTAACGAAGAGTTCCAGAAAGCTATGAAGAACTACTTCGACGGCAACGCTACTCTCGACCAGGCTCTTGAAATGTTCAATTCAGCTATCGTTGAGAAGTATCCTGAATTAAAGACTGAGTAATCAGTAAGTAATAGGTGGTTTTAGATTTATCATTGTGGAACGCATTGTTCACAATGCGTTCCACAAATATTTATTCAGAAGGGTAACGGGTATGAAAAAGAAGAGTAAAGTAGTCAGTTATAATAAATGGGGCTACATTTTCCTTATTCCGTTCGTGGTAATTTATCTGGTATTTCAGATGATACCGCTTTTTTCAACAATTTATAATTCATTCTTTGAGAATTATCGCTCGGGATTAAAACAGATTGGTCCGAATTTTGTCGGATTACAGAATTTTGTAACAATAATTACAAACGGAGATCTTCCTACATATTTAAAGAATACTTTGATAATGTGGATTTTGGGATTTGTCCCTCAGATCCTTCTCTCACTTTTATTGGGAGCATGGTTTACAGATCCGTCACTGCGTTTGAAGGCACAAGGCTTTTTTAAGACAGTTATTTATCTTCCCAATTTGATAATGGCTTCTGCATTTGCGATGTTGTTTTTCACATTGTTCTCAAATTCAGGCCCTATCAATTCAATATTGGTACAAATTGGATTTTTAAAAGAACCTTATCAGTTTATGTCACATGTATGGTCGGTTCGTGGCTTGGTTGCTTTTATGAACTGCCTTATGTGGTTTGGAAATACGACAATTCTTTTGATGGCGGGAATGATGGGTATTGACCCTTCACTTTTCGAAGCAGCACAGGTTGACGGTGCTACAGCCACTCAAATTTTTTATAAAATTACATTGCCTTTGTTAAAACCGATTCTTATTTATGTTATGATTACATCATTGATCGGTGGACTCCAGATGTTTGACGTACCTCAGATCCTGACAAACGGTACCGGTGATCCTATGAGATCTTCAATGACCTTGATCATGTATCTTAACAAGCATCTTTTCAGTAAGAACTTTGGTCTTGGTGGAGCTCTTTCGGTATTCATGTTTATTATTACCGGTATACTTAGCTTGATCGTTTTCAAGTTTACGGCAAGCGAAGATAAGGATTGATTTGGAGGCTTAACAATGGAAGAAAAGAGAATTGCGATGGCCGGACAGAGTGATACCGGAGCATCGGTTCACGCCAGACGCGTGATAGCGTATATTGTACTTATATTGATAACATTTATCTGCCTTTTCTGGTTCTATGTTTTGTTTATAAATTCAACCAGATCAAATGCAGAACTTACAAAAGGATTCAGACCATATCCGAGTACATTTCTCGTAACAAACTGGGATAATCTGGTTCATGGAACTTTGCCGATATTTAATGGCTTGATTAATTCGCTTATTGTTGCTACACTAACAGCGGTGTTTGCTACATATTTTTCAACGATGACAGCGTATGCAATACACGCTTATGACTTTAAGCTTAAGAAGTTCATTTTTACATTCATTTTGATGGTTATGATGATCCCTACTCAGGTAACTGCGCTTGGTTTCTTGCAGCTTATCGGAAAGATGGGATTGGATGATAAGTTTACACCACTTATTGTTCCTGCTATTGCTTCACCTGCTGTATTTTTCTTTATGAAGCAGTACATGGATTCTACACTTCCTCTTTCACTTGTGGAAGCTGCCAGAATCGACGGATCTACAGAATGGGGCACATTTAACAAGATTGTAGTACCGCTTATGAAACCTGCTGTTGCTGTTCAGGCAATCTTCAGTTTCGTAACAAGCTGGAATAACTACTTTACTCCGGCACTTGTGCTTCACACAGACACAAAGAAGACACTTCCTATACTTATAGCTCAGCTCAGAAGTGCAGACTGGCTTAAGTTTGACATGGGACAGGTATATGTAATGATTTCATTCTCTATCTTCCCTGTTATAGTTGTTTATCTTTTATTATCCAGACACATTGTCGGCGGTGTTACGCTCGGTGGTGTAAAGGGATAATCTGACTTAGTTATTTACTACTCTTCATCTTGCTTGTCCGCGAGGTGAAGATACTCTTTCCTTTTATAAGCGTTATGGAAGGCCATGGTATTCCCCATACCATGGCCTTTCGCATGCCTAAAATACTGATAAAATGGGGATAGTACCATATTGGCAACACATTTTTTGAAGTGTCACTTGAAGATTACAGGGATATAACTGATACTGAGATTACGCTTGCAGGTGTAATAATTTTGAAAGGAGTATGACAGATATATATGGTTGAATTTGGCGAGCAGCTTAGAAAAGCGCGTGAAGGGAAAGGTATGACACAGCAGACGCTTGCGGATATGTTATTTGTAAGCAGAACGGCAGTTTCAAGATGGGAGTGCGGTGAAAGATTTCCCGATCTTCTTACTACAAAGAAAATAGCGGAAATTCTTGGTGTGAGCCTTGACAACCTTTTATCTGGAAAAGATATTTCTATGGAAGTAGAAAGAAACCCTGTAGTTGAAAACAAGACGGCACATAATATAATGATTGCATTGTATGCATTTGTGATATTCTCATGTTTGATAGTAATTGCCTTTAACATTATCAATTATTTTTTGATATATGCTATACCATTTGGTTTTAGTCTTCCCAATGGAGCGAAAGCTGAACTGATTGGATATGTCAATGTTGTTTTTGCAAATTTTGTCACCAAGCAGATTATACCGATAATTAAAACTGTTATGCAGATAGCTGTTTTTGCTTTTGGTTTTTATCAAGCAATAAAGGATACACTTTCTCCTAAGATGACAGGGAGAATAATAGTTATGTATCTGGCGTTGACAAGTCTTATGAGTTTTATGCAGATGCTGATTACATTTGCGATGAATTCGAGTTGGTCGATGGGATATGCTATTGCTACTTTTTGCATTTTTCTTATTCCACCAATCAGCGGGGCGGTATTGGCATATTTTCTTTTTATCCGGAGAAGTAATGTAAAAATTGTTCCGACAATGATTATTTTTATTTCGGTATTGGAAGTGATATTGAATCTGGGCTATACGATATTCTGGATTAAATATGCTATAGGAGAAGCAGATAGTTATTACTCTGGTGCTAGATTTTTATACAATGGGGATTATGGTGTCAGGGTTAGTTATACGATAAATAATGTGTTGGTGCTGTTTACTGATGTAGCTATTTACGGATTGATTGTTTTTCAGACCGTAGCATTGTGGATAAAGAGAAAAAAAGTGGAAGCTGTTACCAACTCAGAGAGTGAAATAAAAGAAGCGGTTACTGAATAGAAAAATGTGATTATTATATAAAAGCCATATCAGTCTCATTAGAAAAGGATTGATATGGCTTTTTATAAATTATCGTTATATTTATGCTTCACTTACTTGTGGTATCTTGCTTGATTCTGCTGCACGTGTGGCTTTTATTTTCTTTATCCATAGCGCTACAGCTTGGAAAAGCAGAAATACATATATTGCACCACAGTAAGTGTATTTTTCTGAATTTGCGCCTTCAAGCCAGGCAAATATCCTAAAGAAATCTCGCTGTGAAAGAGATGGTAGATATGAGTTTAATTTATTTTGCCAAGAAATAGCAAATTTATAAGTGATTATAATTTCCGATGTTGTCATTATGATAAATAAAACTTTCCACACTATCTTATTGTTTCCACGAATAAAATAGAATAATGTAGCCACAACTCCAATTACAGCCGGAATAAGTATAAGAATTACATACAATAAATTTGGCTTTATTACAGAAGTTAAAGTATCAATAGAGAAGTTATATTTAAGAGGCTCTGCGAAGATTAAAGGCATTATCTTAAAGGTGATTATCTGTGTGACATGAATCAAACTGCTTGTGGCAAAAGTCACTATTCCAATAATGCCAGTTATCTTAGGGGAAAGAGTCCCTTTTGCTACGTGAATGAATCCATAAATTAAGACTAATGTCAGAGCGCAGAATATAATCTTAGGCATCATTATCCATGCGGTGTTCTCATTGAAAAAAGAATCAGCGTGAAAATATGCATAAGTTGTAGTTTCTTTTATAAATCTGCATGTAAAAAAATCCATGGAAATCATACTCAAACAACGAAATAAAAAAACAGCATAGACAGTAAAAATCACTTTTTCTGCAAGGTTATTATCTACTATAGAGTTTCTTTCTATGACTTTATTCATATCTTTTCCGGATAATAGGTCATCGAGGCTGACATCCAGTGCTTCTGATATTTTCTTTGTAGTAGGAAGATCGGGATACCTTTCACCGCATTCCCATTTTGAAACGGCTTGTCTTGTAACAAATAACTGTTCCGCGAGTGTTTGTTGTGTCAATCCTTTTGCCTCACGTGCTTTTCTGAGCTGCTCGCCAAACTCGACCATATTATCTTGCTCCTTTCGAATTATCACCTGCAAGTGTAATTCCAGTATCCGTTACAATCATAAAAATAACAAGCAACAGGTCCAAAATGCTTGTAGACAGTCTGTCGCTATCCCTATTTTATGCGCTTTTCAAAGGTTAGCGTGAGCGAACCCATATTAGTTCGTTTGATGTAAGACTGTGAAGAAAATCTACATTTACAAATGTCAGGGCGGTAAATGCGATAATAATTACGAAGACCATAAGCATAAGAGTTTTTTCTTTGAAGAGCTTTTCGGGTCTTTGTACCGCTGAATCGGGATCAAACGCCATTGCAACATAGTAAGAGAAAAGCAGGAATACAAGAGGCATGCACAATAAATATTCGATGCGGTACTTTATGAGAAATACCCCGAGGCAAAATGTTGATACGAGTGAATAGAAGAGTGCTGATGCCAAAAGAGTTTTCTCGGAATAATATTTGAAGGAACGTCTGTATAAGCCTGCTGTTTCAGGATTTCCGATCATTCTGTACTCCGCAAAGCGTTTTGTTGCCATGAGGAATGCTCCGCTCATCCAGTAACCGATCAGGATGCTTGAAGGTGGAAGTGATGAATCTGTTACGACGAACCATCCCATCATGAGACGAAGCATATTGTTTACTGATTCGGAGAGAACATCGAAATATGCGATGTCTTTTGTTCTGAAAGGTTTTACGTTGTACAAAAAGCCCATAAACAGAAGAATAAGTGATGTTATAAGGAAAGGCTTATTAACAAGTAATGAAAGTATCACACCGACAGCGATAAGAGCGATATATTCCGCGATAACTACGGAGAATTTCATATTCTCGGTTACAACAGGTCTGTTTTTCTTGGTCGGATGGAATTTATCAAACGGAGCATCGAGCCATTCATTTATTACATAGTTTGCGCTTGCGATCATGCAAGTTGCAAAGAAAGCACATATCAGCTTGAAGATATTTATATCTTTAAGAGAATGCTCCGTAAGCAGGAATGCGATGGCAACTCCGGGCATGATAAAGAAGTTTTTTATCCAATGATCGGGACGGGCAATTTTAATATATTTTTTCATTTTACATCTCCAAACCTTTTATAAAGAATATGCCCATATGGTGTATGGTGAGTTTGCATCCGAGTATTCACCGATGAGCTTAAAGCCGATCTCATCTTCGTTTGAAATCTCTATTCTTGAGAATACATATTTTCCGTTTAATTGCTCAAATGCTGATTTATCAATAAGAAGACGCTTGTCGTCAACATTAACTGTTCTTGCGGGATTCCAGATGCCGTAGTCGCTGCCTGAAAAGATATAGGCACGTGCGCCCCAATCATCGTAGTAGTTGCGGGCTTCTTCCGATTCGGAGAGCGAAGGCGCAATTACATTTCTGAATGAATCCTTATACGACTGATAGTAGTAGCTAAGGCACCCGTCCAAAGTTGCAATCTCGTTGTAAGAAAGAACGGCGGGATGGAAGCCGTAAGCCACACTGTATTCGCCTTTATAATCAATGTCTTTTTTTATCTTTTCGAACAGATCTGTTGAAAAGAAATCGCCATAGGACAGGGTTTCCGACTTCTGCCCATTAAATGCTTCCCAGGTGTTTACGTAACAGGTGTTGAAAAAGTCGTTATATAAGGACTGCGTTCCGATCACAGAGAGAAGGATGATAATTGTAAGTGCCTTTGGGACAAACGGTAATATTGCGCTTAAACGGTTCTTTTTACTTTCTTGGGAAGCAATGTGGTCTGAAAGACGTATCATCGCGATAAGTGCTTCAACGTACCACAGAAGCGGGTTAAAAAATATTGTTCTGTTAAACTGCCATCCCTTTAAAGGAGGGACGAGCTTTTCGAATAAAGTTCTGACCGCATGATTGTTGTAAAGACCGTAAACAATGCAGTTTCCGACTATAAAAAGAAATACGAGATTAAACGGATCGATGCAGAGCTGCCTGTATTCTTTTCTTTTTATGTGTCCCAAATTGATAGCTGCAAAAGATATGATGAACAAAGGTAAAACAACAACTCTGTGCAGATCTTCGCAGTGGAAAATGTTATTTACAAAAACATTAAAGATACTGTGTAAGATCTCAGATGCAGACAGATCGTCGATTACCATCGTGTCTCTGATTGTTGCCTGTCCGGAGCCGAATATAAGGGCAAAAAGCCTGTATTCAATGAGGATATAGCTTGCGGACATAAGGATCATCGCAACAAAAATCCTAAAGTTTATCTTTTTTTCTTTTACCCAAAGATAAATGAAGTAAATAAAGATATAACCCAGAATAAAAGGTCCGAAGAACGTAAAGTACGAAAGCGTCGGATATAGGAACGCAAGTAGGTAATAGATTTTCTTACCGGTGCTTTTTAGTCTTCTTATTATGAATATCAGAAGAGGGAGCGAAGCAAAAGAAAACGAAAATGCCGGATAAAGCGGAAGAAGACCGTAGATAAAACTAAAGAGGACCACGGCCCATTCGTATTTCTCATACTTGTCTTTCAAAATGTCTTTGCCAAGGAGTATTCCCGAAAAGAGTGCGATCAATATCTTGAGAAAATATCCAACGATATATGCCGCGAAATTCGGAAGGATCATATACAGCCAGGAATAAGCGTAGAATTCGGATAACAGGAAATTTCTGTCAATACCGCCAAGAAGCGGGATAGTCTTTCCCTGCGAAAAGAATGCATTATTATCCTTCAGTAATTTGTAATCGGTTATGTGAATGTCAAGATTATCGTGAACACCAATGAATGTGTGAGCTTCACCGGCAATAAGAAAAACGGTGAGCTGAAGAAGCAATACACCTATAACTAATAGAAAATACCAATTTCTTAAAAATCTCTGTTTCATCTAACACCTAAAATCTAAAACACAAAAACTCGTTGACCAATGAAAAAGTATAGCATAACTCAGGCTTATTTAGGTCGTTTGAAGCGGTGTTCACAGTTTTTTCGTTTTTTATATAATAGGCGTAATTGGCATGATTACCAAAGAGAATTGGGGTGAAAAGAGTTTTTTTGGCAAAAATAGGCCTTGCCTTTAAAACTTTAGCATGCTAAACTCTTTACGTCGCACACAAATGTCCGTAGTAGAAAAACAAGGTATTATAAATGCGGAGGTTAGAGATGCAGCAGGACACAGGGTACTACGTTATCAGGAAACAGGCGGTTCCGGAAGTGCTGCTTAAGGTTGTGGAAGCCAAGAAACTTTTGGAATCCGGCAAGGTTAAGACAGTAAATGAAGCTTCTGCGATGCTTGGTATCAGTCGCAGTTCTTTTTATAAATATAAGGAAGACATATATGAATTTCATGATTCTCTTCAGGGAACAACATTTACCCTGACATTCCAGATGAATGATGAGGTAGGTCTTTTATCATATGTGCTTAATCTGATCGCGGATTTTGGTGCAAACATCCTGACGATTCATCAGTCAATCCCGCTTAACGGCGTGGCATCGATATCAATCACGATTCAGGTATTGGAAGCGACTAAGGATATAATGGAGATGATCTCCATTATGGAAGGCAAAGAAGGAATACATAAGGTGCACATAACAGGAAGAAGTGCAACCTATTAAATAATCAGTAAAAAATGCATTGGAGGATGAAATGGCAAAAGTAGCGGTTTTGGGATATGGAACAGTTGGAAGCGGGGTTGTTGAAGTTCTTGATACGAACGCAGCAGAGGTTGCAAAGAGCGCAGGAGAGGCAGTAGAAGTAAAGTACATACTTGACCTCAGAGATTTCCCCGGCGATAAGCATGAAAATCAGGTTGTACATGATTTCGATATTATACTTAACGATCCCGAGGTGGATGTTATCTGTGAGACAATGGGCGGACTTGAGCCTGCTTTCACATTTGAGAAGAAAGCACTTGAGAGCGGAAAGAGTGTATGCACATCAAACAAGGAACTTGTGGCTGCGCACGGGCCTGAGCTTGTTGAGATTGCTAAGAAGAACGGTGTGAGCTATCTTTTTGAAGCAAGTGTAGGCGGCGGTATTCCGGTTCTTCGCAGCATTAACGATTCACTTAAGCATGAGAAGATCGATGCGATAACAGGTATTCTCAACGGAACAACAAACTATATCCTTACCAAGATGGACAAAGAGGGCATCGGATTTGCTACAGTTCTTAAGCAGGCGCAGGATAAGGGATACGCTGAGAGAAATCCCGAAGCCGATATCGAGGGATATGATGCATGTCGTAAGATTGCTATCCTTTCAAGTCTTATGAGCGGTGAGCATGTAAATTACGAGGATATTTATACAGAAGGAATCACTAAGATAAGCATTGAGGATTTTGCTTATGCAAAGAGCCTCAACGTTGCGATAAAGCTTCTTGGAATGTGCAAGAAGAATGAGAGCGGATTCTTTACAATAGTAGCTCCTTTCATGATTCCCATGGAGAATCCTCTTGCAAACGTAAACGGCGTGTTCAACGCGATTGACGTTCACGGCAACATGCTCGGAGACGTAATGTTCTATGGCAAGGGCGCAGGTAAGAGTGCTACTGCAAGTGCGGTTGTTGCAGACGTTGTTGACATTCTTAAGCACAAGGGAAAACATATCGAAGTAAACATGAATTCCAAGAAGGCAGTGCTTACTTCAAAGGACAACGCTGTTCGCAAGTTCTTTGTAAGAGTTACCGAAAATCTTGAAGATCAGGCAAAAGAGCTGTTTGGAAATAAGATAGAGATCATCAAGAGCGAAGAAGTAAAAGGCGAGTTTGCATTCGTCACAGATCTTATCTCTGAGAAAGATTTCGAAGAGAAACTTTGGAAACTTGACAGTGTTAAGGGATATATCAGACTTTATTGATGATTTTTCCCTATAAAAAAACAAGAAGAGGTTTGTACATTATGAAGAAGGTAGTTAAATTTGGTGGAAGTTCACTCGCAAGTGCAGAGCAGTTTAAGAAGGTCGGAGAGATAATAAAGGCAGATCCCGACCGCGTGTATGTTGTTCCTTCTGCTCCCGGAAAAAGAAATTCAAAGGACACAAAGGTTACAGATATGCTTTACAAGACATATGCTCTTGCTGAAGCGAAAAAGGACTTTTCCAAGCAACTCGCCGATATCAAGGCAAGATATGACGAGATCATCAAGGGACTTAACCTTAAGCTTGATCTTAGCGATGAGTTCAAGACAATCGAAAAGAATTTCAAGGCACTTGCAGGAAATGACTATGCTGCAAGCCGCGGAGAGTATCTTAACGGAATAATCATGGCGAATTTCCTTGGCTATGAATTCATTGATTCCGCAACAGTGGTTGTATTTGACAAGAACGGAGAGTTTGACGGAGAGAAGACCAACAAGCTTATGGCAAAAAAGCTTGAGAAAACTCCAAAGGCTGTTATCCCCGGTTTCTACGGTGCATATCCTGACGGAAGCATCAAGACATTCTCAAGAGGCGGTTCAGATATAACAGGTTCAATCGTTTCAAGAGCTATCAAGGCTGATGTATATGAGAACTGGACTGACGTTTCAGGATTCCTTGTTGCAGATCCCAGAATTATCGACAAGCCACCGCACATTGAGACTATCACATATACAGAGCTTCGAGAACTTGCATACATGGGCGCTTCCGTTCTTCACGAAGATGCGATCTTCCCTGTAAGAAAAGAAGGTATCCCGATCAATATCAGAAATACCAACAAGCCGGAAGATCCGGGAACATGGATCGTTGAGTCTACAGCAAAGAAATCCAAGTATGTTATTACCGGTATTGCCGGAAAGAAGGGATTTTGCTGTGTAAATATTCTTAAGGATCAGATGAACTCAGAGATTGGATTTGTAAGAAAGGTACTTCAGGCTTTCGAAGATCAGGAAATCTCCATTGAGCACGTACCTTCGGGAATTGATACCATGACGGTATTTGTTCAGGAAGATGAGTTTATCGAGAAGGAACAGTCGGTTGTTTCAGAGATTCACAGACTTGCACATCCCGATATGCTTGAGATTGAATCAGATCTTGCCCTCATCGCAGTCGTTGGACGCGGAATGAAGTCTACAAGAGGAACAGCGGGAAGAATATTCTCAGCACTTGCTCATGCAAGCGTAAATGTAAGAATGATCGATCAGGGTTCTTCTGAGCTTAACATCATCATCGGTGTTGATGCCCGTGACTTTGAGAAGGCAATCCGTTCAATATATGATATCTTTGTAACTACTCAGTTCTGATAGATATAATCTAAGAACTTAACGGCAGCTTCGGTTCGTGTGGAATTTGCAATGATTCCTGCAACCGATGTTTGGCCTGAATATAATCCGGTCTTTTCGTAGGCTTTAGAATTATTGATAATAATTCCTACGGGGACCGGTTTTTTCATTTCTTCTTTCGGAAGGTTGGTATAACTTCCCGACTTTGCAGCCTCTGCACACAGAACCGCGTATTTGTTGTTCTCATCGTAGGTTCCGTTCGAGAGATAATCCTGATATTCATCGGATGCAATGTATTCAATATAACCCGCATCCATGTAGAGAACGCTGTCACCCATGGCTTCAAGGTCTTTTTCCGAATAATAAGCTGAAAGGTCGGCGAATACATCCTGTCCGGCATATTGGAAAAAATTATTGTAGTCCGCACCGAGAACATCAAGTTCCTTAGCGGCTATGTTTGCCGTGATCTTCTGAGTTGTAGCGATGGCAACTTCATCGATGTTGTCGGGGTTAAGGACTGCGGTGGTATCTATAAAGCAGACGTTTTCCGAAGGATTTACACCTGTGGCTTCCAGGAAATCTTTACCCAGCGTATTTTCAAATGAAGAAGGCGCGGAATTTACAAGGATCACATTAAGATAAGTGGGCTTTTCGCCAAGCATACTCTTTACTCCGGAGATAATAAAGAGCAGGGCGACAACGGCTGTCATTACGTGGAACTTGTAATATTCCCAGAAATAATCCCATTTTTCCTTAAAATCCTTATCCTTCATTTTGTCCTGTTGCTCTTTGACTTCGTCACGAATCGACATATCCATACCTCTCTATATTTTGTAATAAAATAATGTCTTTTTGTTCCTAAAACATATATAATGTAATAAAGATTGTACATTTATTATGATATAAACGTTATTTAACTATAAGTCAACTGATTGGTCAAAAAAAACTTGAAAGAGTAGCGGAAATAATATAAGATAGTCGATAAAATGGCAGTAAGTGTGTAGGAGGTTGGATTTTTACATGATCGGTAATGACAACAGTTATGTTGAGTGTCTGGTAGCCAGTAAAGCGTCTCCGCTAGTTGTTATTCTTAAGTATGCGAGCTTTGGATTGGCTATATTTTTCTTACTTTCAACTCTATTATTAAATGCGAATATCATTTGCCTGTTGCTTTTTATCGCAGCTGTGGCAGGACATTATTTCGCAAAGCAGAATGCAGATATAGAGTATGAATATCAGTATTGTGACAAAGAAATTTCCATTGATAAAATCTTAAATAAGAGTTCCCGTAAACACATAGGAACTTATGAAGTGGAAAAGATTGCTGTTATGGCGCCTTCAGGCTCATATCATCTTTCCGATTACAAGAATCAGACGTTTAAGACTCTTGATTTTTCGTCAAAAAATAAAAATGCTCAGCCGGATCCTACTTATACATTTTATTATGACGGCAAGGAAAAGATCGTTTTTGAGCCAAACAGCGAGATGGTTGCCGCAATAAAGGCCGTTGCTCCGAGAAAAGTTTTTACGGACTGATCTTGGAAATTACTGATTTTATCAGCTTTTTTATAGATATTACGGAGGGCTTCCTCCATAATCATAATTATTTTTTTAGATTGGAGTTAAAAGATGGGACAGATTATTGGTGAAGGAATAACATTTGATGACGTGCTTTTGGTGCCTGCATATTCACAGGTAATACCCGGACAGGTTGATGTGAGTACATGGCTTACCAAGAAGATAAGACTTAACATTCCTATGATGAGTGCGGGAATGGATACAGTTACAGAGCACAGAATGGCGATAGCAATGGCTAGACAGGGTGGAATCGGTATTATCCACAAGAACATGTCTATCGAAGCTCAGGCAGAAGAAGTAGATAAAGTTAAGAGATCTGAGAACGGTGTTATCACTGATCCTTTCTCACTTTCACCGGATCATACACTTGCAGATGCGGACGCACTTATGGCTAAGTTCCGTATTTCAGGTGTTCCCATTACAGAAGGCAGAAAGCTTGTCGGAATCATTACAAACCGTGACCTTAAGTTTGAGAAAGATTTTTCACAGAAGATCAAGGACGTAATGACAAGCGAGAATCTTGTTACGGCAAAGGCCGGAATTACACTTGAGGAAGCTAAGAGCATCCTTGCAAAGTCCAAAAAAGAAAAACTTCCCATCGTAGATGATGACTACAATCTTGTAGGTCTTATTACAATCAAGGATATTGAGAAGACTATCAAATATCCTCTTGCTGCAAAGGATGATCAGGGCAGACTTCTTTGCGGTGCAGGTGTTGGTATTTCAGCTAACTGCCTTGACCGTGTTGCTGCTCTTGTAGATGCCAAAGTTGACGTTATCGTACTTGATTCCGCACATGGACATTCCGAGAACGTTCTTAAGTGCCTCAGAATGATAAAAGAGAAATTCCCCGATCTTCAGGTTATCGCAGGAAACTGTGCAACAGGTGAGGCTACAAAGGCTCTTATCGAAGCAGGCGCAGATGCTGTTAAGGTTGGTATCGGTCCCGGATCTATCTGTACAACACGTGTGGTTGCAGGTATAGGTGTTCCTCAGGTTACAGCAGTTATGAACTGCTATGAGGTAGCTAAAGAGTATGGTGTTCCGATCATCGCAGACGGTGGTATCAAGTATTCCGGAGATATCACAAAGGCTATTGCTGCAGGCGGAAACCTTGTAATGATGGGTTCAATCTTCGCAGGTTGCGACGAGGCTCCCGGCGACTTTGAACTTTTCCAGGGAAGAAAATATAAGGTATATCGTGGAATGGGCTCAATCTCTGCTATGGAGAACGGTTCAAAGGATCGTTATTTCCAGGAGAATGCCAAGAAGCTTGTTCCCGAAGGTGTTGAAGGACGTGTTGCATACAAGGGAACAGTAGAAGATACTGTATTCCAGCTTATGGGTGGTCTTCGCTCAGGTATGGGATATTGCGGATGCGGAACTATTGAAGAACTCAAAGAGAACGGTAAGTTTATCAAGATGACTTCAGCTGCACTTCGTGAGTCACATCCTCATGATATTCAGATCACAAAAGAGGCACCTAACTATAGCGTAGATGACCACTAATTTCCTGTTTTTATTAAAAAAACGCTGATATATGGCGTTTAATACGCATCCTTGCAGAGCGTTTAAGGAAACACCGATTAATTTCGGTGTTTCTTATAGATAAACAGGGATGAGGGGGGATATTTTGCAAGAGACGTTAAATGAAATGGACACGATCAATGCTGCCAATAAGGGCTCTTCTTCTATAAGTGGAGCTCTTGGTAGTTTTACGCCTAAATATTCCGATGAAATGCAGGCCTGGCAGGACAAATTCTGCGAGATGGCAGGGATATATGCCCTTTGCCTGGACCCGGAAGGTGTCCCTTTCAGTAAATTTTCCGGAAATCCTCATGAGATAGAGATTATAAGAAAATATGTTACGGAACAGAGGATAAAAAGTATACACAAGAGGGTGTCCGAAGGGGATCTCGAAGATCAGGCTGTTGAGATAACAGAGATTCCGAACCTTCGTCTCGCTGCGGTAGCTGTTAAGAGCGGCAATACGACAGCGGCCGTATGGATAGTCTGTGGAGTGTTCACTGATTTTGAATACGATTCCGAGTATTTTCATCTTGAGCCGATAGAATCTTTCGGATACAGAACTTCAGAGAGTAAATTTTATAAGACGCTGGATATATTGAGGACTACACTTGATATTCTTATCAAGCTTGAAGCTTCCAGATCCAAAGCTGTGGCTGTAAGTGAGGAGAGCAGGCAGCAGGAGCTTGAAATGACGAATTCATTCAGGCGCGCCGAGACCATGACTGAGGTGGTATCACTCCTTGATAGCGACGATACCATTGAAGAGATAATGGTCGAGATATTAAAGAAACTCTGCACATATCTCCAGATAAGTAACGGATTCACCTGTAAGGTTCATCACAATTCGCTTATGGATATTGTGGTGCAGTGGACTGCGTCGGGTGTTGAAAAGATTTTTCCCGAGACGACCGACAGAGAACTTTGCTGGTTCCTCGGAAGCGAGAAGGCAGTTGTTATATCAAGCGATACGACAATGAATGCCGGAGAGCGTGAACAGGTAGAAAATCTGGGCATTAAGGCACTTGTTGCAATGCCGGTTATCATAAACGGATCGGCTCTTTTCTATGCTTGTCTTACAGAGAACAGAGAGAACAGGATATGGTCGATAGACGACGTTAAGTTTATCAACGATGCGATCCGCGTTTTACAGACAATAATTACAAAGAGACTTCAGAAAAATTCACTCGCAAGTTCTTTTGCTTCGCTTGAAGCTGTGCTTGATAACGTGGGAAGTGCCATATATGTAAGGGATATAGGCACGGGAGTTCTTTTGTTTGCAAACAGAAGTTTTAAGAAGAACTTCAATAAGGAACTTACCGAGAATACCCTTGTCGATCTTTTTGAATCGAATATCCCTGCGAAGAGCAGAAGCGGAAACTACGAGGTTCATCACAAGGACAGGGAGAAATGGTACGATGTTTACTACACCAGAATTAAATGGGTGGACGGACGTCCCGTTTCTTTGTGTGCTATATACGATATTACCGAGAAAAAGCTGTATCAGAAGCGTATCGAACAGCAGGCTTATACGGACTTCCTGACAGGTCTTTACAACAGAATGTGTTGTGAGAAGGATCTTGCAAGATACATTGATGAAGCGAGGACAAAGCGTATTCACGGCGCGCTCATGTATCTTGATCTTGATGACTTTAAGCATATCAACGACAGTCTGGGACATCAGTACGGCGACGTTCTCTTAAGAGATATTTCGAAGGCTATAAGCAGGATTGAGGGAATAACCAATTCCTGCTACAGAATGGGTGGAGATGAGTTTGTTATCATCGTTCCTCCGGAAAGTTTTGAAAGGCTCCCCAAGATCATAGAGGAGATAAAAAATACTTTTGCAACGCCGTGGTATCTCAAGGACAGCGATTATTACTGCACTATGAGTATGGGGGTTGTAAAATATCCCGATCACGGTGACAATGTTTCCGAGCTTATAAGAAAGTCTGATGTTGCGATGTATGAAGCAAAGAAGTCAGGTAAGAACAGGATTGCCGAGTATTCGGACAATATTGATTCTTCATCGATACACAGGCTCGATCTTGAGAAGAATATGTACGACGCTATAACAAAGAGCTGCAGTGAATTTGAGGTTTATTTCCAGCCTGTTATAAGCGAGCCGATAGACAATAAGAGCGGAAGAAAACAGTACAAGCATGTCGGTGCCGAGGCGCTTGTAAGATGGAACAGTTCAAAGCTGGGATTCTTGAGCCCCGATGAATTCGTTCCGCTTGCGGAGTATTTGGGACTTATCACACCTATCGGTAATCACGTACTTAAAAAAGCTTGTGAGTGCTGCAGACAGTGGAATGAGTCGGGAACGGGAGAGTATGCGGTTTCCGTAAATCTATCCGTTGTTCAGATAATGCAGAATGACATCGTGGATGTTATCAGGAAGAATATTGAAGAAAACCACATAAATCCACGAAATCTTGTGCTTGAGCTTACAGAGAGACTTGCGATAAACGATCTTGCAAGGACGAAGCAGACGCTTCTTGATATAAAGGCGCTCGGAGTAAGGCTTGCCCTTGATGATTTCGGTACGGGTTACTCGGCACTCAGCAGTATCAGGGCACTTCCTTTTGACATAATAAAGGTTGACCAGAACTTTGCCAAAGATCTTGCAGAGGATGATTACTCACAGGCATTTATTCGCATGATGGCAGAGCTTGGAAAAGCAATCAATGCAGAGATCTGCGTTGAAGGAATAGAGACTCAGGCGCAGCTTGATGCCATAAAAGGGATGGGTGTTAAGTACGTACAAGGTTATTATTACGACAAACCCATGCGCAGAGTGGCTTTCGAGGAAAAGTACGTTTATAACTAAAAGTGTGTTATTATGATATAGCGCAATAAAATATAAAGGTTAGGATTTAATAATGGCAGAAGAGATTACAAATAAAAGTGATAATGCTGAGGTGGAGAATACACCTTCCAGACATTTTATAGAGCAGGCTATCGACAAAGATCTTGCGGAGGGAGTTTACGATCATGTTTGTACAAGATTTCCTCCCGAGCCCAACGGCTTTTTGCATATAGGACATGCCAAGAGTATTCTTCTTAATTACGGAATGGCAAAAGAGTACAACGGCAAGTTCAACATGAGATTTGACGATACCAATCCCACCAAGGAGAGGTCTGAGTTCATGGACTCTATTATTGAGGATGTGAAGTGGCTTGGCGCGGATTATGAAGATCGTCTTTTCCATGCGTCCGATTACTTTGATGAAATGTATGAGAACGCTGTAAAGCTTATCAAGAAGGGCAAGGCTTATGTATCTGAGCTTACTGCCGAGCAGATGCGTGAATACAGAGGAACACTTACAGAACCCGGTAAGGACGATCCTAACAGAAACAGAAGCGTTGAGGAAAACTTAAAGCTTTTTGAGGATATGAAGAACGGCAAAGTCGAGGACGGAGCTATGACTCTCAGAGCCAAGATCGACATGTCTTCACCTAACATAAACATGAGAGATCCCATCATCTACAGGGTTGCTCACATGACACATGCGCGTACACAGGATAAGTGGTGCATTTATCCTATGTATGACTATGCTCATCCCATCGAGGATGCTATTGAGGGAATCACACATTCACTCTGTACTTTGGAATTTGAGGATCACAGACCTCTTTACGACTGGGTAAAAGAGGAATGCGGATACAAGAATCCTCCGCGTCAGATCGAGTTTGCAAAGCTTTACCTCAACAACGTTGTTACGGGTAAAAGATATATCAAGAGACTTGTTGAAGATGGCATAGTTGACGGATGGGACGATCCGAGACTTGTAACTATCGCGGCACTCAGAAGAAGAGGATTTACTCCCGAGTCCATCAAGATGTTTGTTGATATGTGCGGAATCAGTAAAGCTCAGTCAACTGCAGAGTATGCAATGCTTGAGTATTGCATCAGAGAAGACCTTAAGCTCAAGGCAAAGAGAATGCTTGCGGTTTTGAATCCCGTAAAGCTTATAATTGACAACTATCCCGAGAATGAGACAGAGTATCTCGAGATTGAGAATAATAAGGAAGTTCCTGAGATGGGAACAAGAAAGATTCCTTTTGGAAAAGAACTCTATATCGAGAGAGAAGACTTCATGGAGGAGCCTCCGAAGAAGTATTTCCGTCTTTTCCCCGGAAACGAAGTAAGACTTATGAACGCTTACTTTGTAACCTGCACGGGCTGTGATAAGGATGAAAACGGCAATGTTATCGCCGTACATTGTACTTACGATCCCGAGACTAAGTCAGGAAGCGGATTTAACGCAAGAAAAGTAAAGGGAACAATTCACTGGGTTTCTGCAAAAGAAGCTGTAAATGCGGAAGTTCGCCTTTATGAGAATATAATCGATGAAGAAAAGGGCGTTTACAACGAGGACGGTTCACTTAACTTGAACCCTAACTCAATTACCGTTATCAAAGATGCAAAGCTTGAGCCCGAACTTGCAGATGCGGTCAGCTATGATAAATTCCAGTTTGTAAGAAACGGATTCTTCTGTGTTGACAGCAAGGATTCTAAGCCGGGAGCACCTGTATTTAACAGGATTGTTTCACTTAAGAGTTCTTTTGTTCTGCCTAAGAATAATTAAGTATTTTTCTATAGTAATTTAGAAAAGAGGTATTAAAATGGCTGGTATTTTTTCAGGACTGGAAAAGCTTGGACTCGGAAATATTGACGGAAAGAATCTTTTTGAGGATCCTAAAAAGAAGGATGCCCCCGTCAAGAAAGCAGAGCCTCAGAAAAAGCTTACACTTGTCAATGAGGAGGATTATCTTTTTGACAAGAAGTATAAATGTCCGATCTGCGATTCAGACTTTGAGGTGAAGACAGTCCGCACGGGTAAGGTAAGAATGAAATCCGTGGATGTGGATTTAAGACCTGATTATTCGGAAGTGGATCTCACAAAGTATGATATAATAGCATGCCCCGAATGTGGATATGCTGCATTGGGAAGATATTATACATCGCTCAATAAATATCAGATTGATGATATAAGAAACAAGATCTGCATGAATTACAAGAAGCAGAAATACGACGAGCCTACATACACCTATGAGCATGCTAGAAGCCTCTATCAGCTTGCACTTGCCAATGCGGTTGTAAAGAAGGCAAAGAACAGCGAGAAGGCTTATATCTGTCTTAAGACAGCCTGGGTAATAAGAGGCGAGACTCAGAGGCTCGATCAGAACGAAGCTGATTATGACAAGAAGAAAAAAGAGAATGACGAGCAGGAGCTTGAGCTTTTGAAGAATGCTATTAATGGATTCATCATGGCAAGACAGTCGGAAGATTTCCCTATCGCCGGAATGGATTCAACAACGCTCGATTATCTTATCGCAGCACTTGCATATGAGACAGATCAGTTTGATATTGCAAATAAGATGATCTCCGAACTTCTTATGTCCAGAACCGCAAACAGCAGGATCAAGGACAAAGCCAGAGCGCTTAAAGAACTCGTTGCCGAGAAACAGGCTAAATAAATTTATTTAATAATTGATCACATAATAAGACCCCACGGATGATAAAAATCCGTGGGGTAATTATTTCATAATATATCTTCTTTGTTTCCGAAGAACTCATCGGGTGTTGCAGAATCAGTGCTTTCGGCAGCGTCCGTTGCTTCGGCGGCTTCAGTGGTAGTTGCAGCTTTTTCAGCCTTCTCCTCTGCGGCCTTGATGTCAACATACTTTCTGGAACCGAATCTGGACTCGGTTGCTTCATCCAAATCCTCATCGAAATCCTCGAACTCTTCAAAATCATCGTCATCAAAACTGTCAGCAATCTCAGCGTCTCTTTTACTTAAGTAATAATATACACCGGCAGCAGCTGCACCAACAGCAGCGCAGAATAAAATAAACTTTCCGAATCCATTTCCCTTGGACATAACCATACATCCTCCTATCCAAACGTTGAATTAATTTTATAACAATTTTCAGATAAATAAAAGTACGTTGTATTAAAAATTAATAAATAACGGTAAAACGTTTGAATTAGTACGCACAAAATGATATATTGAAATCAGACTGATGTAGTCAATCAAAATCGGAGAACGCGTATGAATGAGCGGTTTTTTGAGCTGAACAAGGAGAAGCAGGAGCGAATTATAAATGCGGCGTTTAAGGTGTTTGCGGAGAACGGCTATGGCCATTCGAGTACCGATGAGATAGTTAAGACCGCGGATATCAGTAAGGGCCTGCTGTTTCACTATTTTGGAAATAAAATCGGTCTGTATTCTTTTTTGTATGATTATGCAACAAGATCTGTGACGCTTGAATTTTCGACACATGTTGAAAAGAGCGAGACAGGTTATTTTGCATTGTACAAGCAGATTCTTTCAGCCAAATGCGATGCTCTCAAACGTTTTCCGTATATTTTTTCTTTTTTAAAAAAAGCGGATGAAGAAACGGATATCAAGGCTTCTTTGGAGATAAGCGAGAAACGCGAGAAGTTCTCGATGATAATGAAGGCGCTTAAAGAGAGGACTGATATAACAGTTTTTTCCGCGGGTATAGACTACAACAAAATATGGTACATTCTTGATTATACGGTAGAAGGAGTGCTTGAAAAGAATATCAGAAGCGGGAGCTTTAGGGCGGATCTTTTTATGGAAGAGGCTCTGGAATATGTTGATATGGTTCAAAATATGGTGCTTACATAATAAGGAGGCTAAAAAATGGGTAAATTTTTAGTGGCTGGTGTAACACAGATTGAGACTATCGTTAGAGTAGACAAGATTCCTGTAAGTTTTGCGCCTATGACAAGCGCTATTGATTCAATCTATACCGCAATGGGCGGCGATGCCTACAATGAGTCGCTTGCGCTTAAATGGCTTGGCGATGATGTTGTTTTTATGTCGATTGTCGGACGAAATCAGGATCTTGAGATGATCAATCCTCCCGACAGAAAGATCACGCTGTCCACTGAATATATCATACCACAGATGAATGATACGCCGACCGAGGTTGTTCTGTACGACAAAGAGAGACGGCAGCAGATTTTTGAAGATATCAAAGATCTTCGTGATAATTCATATGATATGTCTATGGTACCGCCAATCGCGGAGAACTGTGACATGGTGGTTCTTGCCAATGCAAATTTCTGCAGGCCGTTTGTTAAAGTTGCGCAGGAGCACGATAAGCCTGTCGCAGTAAACATCAGATATTATGATAAAGAAAAAGAAAAATATAACGCAGATTTTCTAGACTCTGCCAAAGTTCTGTACTTTAGTGACGATACTTTGACGGAAGATCCCTATGATTTCATTGACAGAATGGCAACTACATACGGAACGGAGATAATTATTCTCGGACAAGGCAGCGAGGGACTTATGCTTTATGATAAGGCTCAGAATCTCCGTATTCACTACAATACCGTTAAGACCAACGAGGTAGTAAATACCATAGGTGCCGGTAATGCACTTTTTGCGTGCTTCCTTCACTACTACATGGAGACGGGAGACAGCGTAAATGCCATAAAGAATGCGCTTTTGTTTGCATCTTACAAGATTGGATATATGGGTACTTCAAACGGATTTATGACGACGGATCAGCTTGAGCAGTGGAGAAACCTGATCTGGGGTATTAAATAAAGAGCATTTTAGCAAGGGGGCTGTTATGAAAAAGAGTGATAATATGCAGAAAAGAGCTTGCGGCGTTTTACTTCCTGTTTTTTCATTGCCGTCGGAATACGGAATAGGGGCTTTTTCAAAGGAAGCGTACAGTTTCGTGGATTTCCTTAAGAAAGCGGGACAGAAATACTGGCAGATACTTCCGCTTGGGCCTACGGGATATGGAGATTCGCCGTATCAGTCTTTTTCAACATTTGCGGGAAACCCCTATCTGATAGATCCCGAATATTTTGTGGAAAAAGGTCTTTTGACAAGGGATGATCTTGAAGTTTTAAAGAGCGATGCGCCGTCTGACAAGGTTGACTATAAGACCGTCGAGGCACACAAATACGAGCTTATCCGCAAGGCGTTCGGAAATATAGGCAAAGCTTGCGGGGCTAGGGGCAACGCTGTGAATATCGGCAAGATGACGGATTCTTATGACCTCAAGGCGGATTTTGAGAAGTTTAAGAAGAATAACGGAAAGAAGTGGCTCTTTGACTATGCGCTTTTTATGGCGCTTAAGGATATGTATGGCGGAAGATCATGGAATACCTGGGATGAAGACATAAGGCTCAGGAAAAAAGGTGCAATGGAGAAGTATAGAGAGAAGCTTGCGGAAGAAATTGATTTCTACTGCTTTGTTCAGTTTGTTTTTTATGTGCAGTGGAATGCGCTTAAGAAATATGCAAATGACAGCGGGATAGAGATTATTGGCGACATTCCGATCTATGTGGCTTTTGACAGCTCGGACACGTGGGCAAATCCCGAGCTTTTCCTTCTTGATAAAGACAATGTTCCCATTGAGGTTGCGGGGTGTCCTCCCGATGCGTTCAGTAAAACAGGGCAGCTCTGGGGAAATCCGCTGTATAAGTGGGATTATCACAAGCAGACAGGGTATAAGTGGTGGCTTGAGAGAATCGGGCATTGTTACAAGCTTTATGATGTGCTTCGTATCGACCATTTCAGGGGCTTTGATGAGTATTATGCAATCCCTTACGGAAATCCGACGGCTGAGATTGGCAAGTGGCGTAAAGGTCCCGGATACGATCTTTTTGATGCTATAAAGAAAGAGTTCGGAGATGTAAAAGTTATCGCAGAAGATCTGGGATTTCTTACGCCTTCGGTCCTTAGACTTGTAAAAAAGACGGGATATCCCGGAATGAAAGTGCTTCATTTTGCATTCGGTGCAGATGATGACAGTGAATATCTTCCGCATTATTACAGCAGTAACTGCGTTGTCTATACGGGAACTCACGATAATGATACGACGAAAGGTTGGTACAAGTCGCTTAACAGGAATGATAAGAAATTTGTGAGGGACTATCTGGGCATAAGCAGTGGAAGTAAGGTTGTAGGTGCTCTTATACGCGCGGCTTTTTCAAGTGTTGCTTATACTGCGATAATTCCGATGCAGGACTATCTTGAGCTTGATGAGAGCGCAAGAATTAATATTCCGTCAACCCTCGGCGGAAACTGGCAGTGGAAGATGGAAGGCGGTGAGCTCACAGATGAGCTCTGCGAGAGGATGTATGAATATGCCAGAGTTTACGGAAGACTTACAGCAGAGAATTGATGAAAAGTGACTAAACCGGCAGGTTTTGTGCGAATTAGTCAACGTCTGAAGAAAATAGAAGATAGAATACAGAAGAAAAGTGACTAAATCGGCAGGTTTTGTGTGAATTAGTCAACATCTGAAGAAAATATAGGATAGAATGCAGAAGAAAAAGTGACTAAATCTGTAGTTTTTTTACAAATTAGTCAACGTCTGAAAAAAATAGAAGATTGAACAGCGCGAAAGAGTGACTAAATCGAAGAGTTTTGCATGAATTAGTCAATAACCGGAATTATCGGAATACTGAGAAAAAGAAAGATCCTTTTCAAGTGCATGTACATATTCTTTCATGTAGGCATGTTTCATCAGTGCAAGTTTCTTTGCTTCGGGATAATGAGCGGCCAGCTTTGCAGCGTAATGATATACGCGTAATGAATGCTCTGTATCGTGCCCATCGGTGTTCTGGCTAAAGATACTTGTTATATAGTTGATTGCGCTATCCAATAATGCATCGGTATCCATGAATATGAATAAACTCCTTTTTTATAGTAAATGTCATCACATAATGAGTTACAGTTCTTCGGTGCTCATGTAGGAGTTGCTGTAGTGGTAATCTCCGGTTACATCTTCATTGAACCATGAAGCAGGGTGGTAAGCTTTCGCGGCTTCTTCACTCGGAAATTCCACTTCGGCAAGTTGGCGACCGTCGAATGGAGATTTGAAGACATCAAGCTCAATCTTTATGTCACCGTTTCCAAGAGCTGATTTGAACTGCGGATTTTTCAATAAATACTCGCTGTCGAATGCGTCTTCATTAAGAGGAAGCAGATAGCGGGTTTTCTTTATGAGGTTGCCGTCACATTTTTTTACAAGATGAGCGTAGCTCTCTGCATCAAGAGGCATGTTGTATTCTACCTTTCCGATACCACCTTCCTCTGCGGGAGCGGAGCCCTTGTATGTCATATAGTAGTGGTCATCTTCGCGTCTTACACGGACAGCGGGACTTGTGTTGAGATAACCCTGTTCAATGATGTGGCAGGGATATGTATCAAGATCAAGAGGAAACTCTTTTACGGTAAATTTCTTTTCTATTTCAATTCCCATGGTGTATGTACCTTTCTTAAACGGCATGATATTTCATAGATGTTGCCGTTACTCATATATCATATTATCAAATTGTAGGGTTGTGTGCGCATAGAAATGATATAATGATTCATAGAATTTCGTGGCGCTAGAATGAATGGAGGATGATTATGGCAAAGACAGCGATTTTTTTAGCTAATGGTTTTGAAGAAATAGAAGGACTTACCGTAGTAGATATATTAAGAAGGGCGAAGATTGACATCACAACTGTGTCAATAACAGGTTCTAAGGCTGTTGAGGGCTCTCACGGAATTAAACTTGAGGCCGATGATATAATAGAGAACTTTAACTTTGATGGTGTTGATATGCTCATTCTTCCGGGAGGAATGCCCGGAACAAAGAATCTTGATGCGTGTGCACCTCTAAAAGCAAAGATAGAAGAGTTTAATAACGCAGGCAAGATGCTTGCTGCAATCTGCGCAGCTCCCACCGTATACGGTAAGATGGGATTGTTAAAGGGCAAAAAAGCCTGCTGTTATCCCGGATGTGACGGCGATCTTATCGGAGCCGACGTAACTACCGAAGCGGTGACAAAGGACGGAAATTTCATCACATCACGCGGTATGGGTACAGCGATACCTTTTGCGCTTGCTATTCTTGAGCACTTTAACGGAAAAGAAGCGGCAGATCAGATGGCAAAGGCGATTGTATATAAAGCGTGACTTTGGGGACAACAGAAGTTGACCTAATTAAGGAAGATAGAACCTTACGCAAAAAATAAGGCAGATATATATAATTTTTGCGAATTTGTGCCATATAAATGAGACCAACTCTTTGGGCTCATTTATATGTCCGGCACAATCTGAGCTAAAATTATATATATCTGCCTATATATTTACAGCGTAACCCTATCAGGTTTTGAAGAACTGAATATCCTGATTAAGTTTATTGGCAACATTTTTGAGGTTGGTTGCCGAACCTGCAAGAGATGTAACGGTAGCTGAGAGCTCTTCCATAGAAGCACCGGTTTCTTCTGATGAAGCGGCGTTCTGTTGCGAAATTGCAGAGAGCGAATTCATTGAATCCGATACAACATTCTTGGAAGATACACAAGTTTCTGCACCTGAGGAGATGCTCTTTACGCCGTTTACGGTCTCGCTTATATCTGAAAGCATTTCGTTTACGGAAATAAGTGTTTCGCCAAGTGCATCCTGCTGATCTAGATTTCCTTTTCTTACTTCGTCCGAAGCTTCAACTGCAGCCTCACTCTGCTCAAGAAGGATATCCATCTGTTTTCTGATATCATCAGCCATTGCTTTTGAATCGTCGGCAAGCTTACCAATCTCTTCAGCAACAACCGCAAATCCTTTTCCTGCTTCGCCGGCTCTTGCAGCTTCGATAGAAGCGTTGAGTGAAAGGAGATTGGTCTGTGTTGCGATACTGGCAATTCCTTCAACCTTCTCATTTATGCTTGAAACAGCTTCCTGAGTAGCTGAGATAGTCTTTGAAATGTCATCAATCTTGGAAGTCATGTTTGTGCTTGATTCCTGCAGAGCTGAAAGCGACTGTGAAGAAGCTTCCGAAGCATCTTTCATTCTTGTTGCAAGAGCTTCAAGACTTCCTGTTGAACCCTGAACGTTGGAAACTGCATCACCGATCTGTGTAACGTTCTCGGATGCCTTCTGAATCTCGTCAGCTTGCTGAGTTGCACCGGATGCAATATCCTGTACGGCATTTGATACATCTTCGGCTGTCTGTGAGATCTGGTTGGCCATATCTGAGAGCTCCTCGGATGACTCACCGATCGTTGTTGCGGATGCTTTAATGTTGGAAACGATTGCCTGGAGCTCATTTATTACGGTATTTGTATTGTTGATGATCGCTCCGAATTCATCTTTTCTTTTTGTATGCTTGGTTACAACCGCAAATCTACCGTCAGCAAGTGCTGCGAGAGCATTATTAACATCGTTGATCGGACTTGTGAAGGAAATAGCCATCTGTACAGAGATGAATGCTGTTATTACGAGCAGTACTAATCCGACAATTACAACAATAAGTGCGGCAGATCTAGTCTCTGCGGTTACTACTTTTGTATCTGTTGCGGCAACAACAACGAAACCTGTACTTGGAGATTTCTTAAAAGAAACTACGGCATGATATCCTTTACCGGTATCGACCTGATATACACCGCTTTCCTGACCTGAAGCTATGAACTGTGACTTGCTTCTGTCGTCTTCGTTGTCGGCAGTGATCTCGTACTGTGAATGAGCGGCAACAAGTCCGTTTCTGTCAACGAAGAAAGCATCACTTGACTTTTCTGCAAGGAATTCATGGAATCTGTTAAGGTCGAGATTTCGCTGAACAATACCTATAGTTTCACCCTTTGAGTTATATACGGGTGCTGCAATTGTAATCTGACGCACGCCTGTTGAGGCAGAAACAATAACATTGGAAACATATGTATTTCCGTTCATTGCTTCTTTGAAATAATCTCTTTCGCCTACATCTACAAGTTCTCCTGTATTTCTGAGAATCTGTTTTCCGTCTTTGCCTGTAAGAACAGTAATGTTGCCATCGTTGAGCATAGTATCGATTTCTTCAAGATACTTCGAGGCCTCATCTTGGAAAGTCACGTTGAAAGGTGTCTCCATAAACCTGGTTGTTGCAGGTGATTTGGCGAGTGTTTGTATACTCATTATATTTTTTTCCATTATGCCTTCAAATTCGGACTGAATATAATTGGCTTGCCAGTTTAAGGTGTTTTCGGCATCCTTTACCGCTTTTGAAGTTGATGATATATAGCTTACCATTACGGAAATAATAAGCGGAATAGCAGCAACTAAGAGCATTATCGCTATCATACGCGGTTTAATGCTGTTTACAAAATCAGTAGTTTTTTTCTTTGGGGTGGAATCCTTTTCCATAAAAATTGCCTCCATAATATATAAGAGTAATACTTCAACGTATTGAAACCATTAAAAAATAATAACAATTTTATACTAAAATAATACTATTTAGCAGTTAAAAAATGACTAAAAATAGGAAAATTTTATAGAGTTTTAATGATTTGCTGCGTTAAGTTCAGTATAATATCGGCAATTGACGAGCCTAAATTTAGTTTAATGCATAAAAATAGCAATTTTTTACATGTGGGAAAACGATAAAAAAAGCATGGATAAAAACATGGAAATTATTATTTACTTATGTTATAATCTGAAGCGATTGTGCCTATATGTGGGCTAAAGGGCTTGAAACTGTGTATTTAGGCTCTTTATTATAAATACTTTTTAGGAGGAATTACGATAAAATGAGCGTAACAGTTGAGAAGCTTGAGAAGAGCATGGCTAAGCTTAAGATTGAAGTATCTGCGGAGCAGCTCGAGAAGGCTATTCAGAAGGCCTATGAGAAGAACAAGAATAAGATTCAGTTACCCGGTTTCCGTAAGGGTAAGGCTCCTCGTAAGATGATCGAGCAGATGTACGGTAAGGGAGTATTCTATGAGGATGCGGCTAATGAACTTATCGAGACAGAGTATCCCAAGGCTGTAGAGGAGTGTGGAGAGAACGTTGTATCTTCTCCCAAGATTGATGTTGAGCAGCTTGAGGCAGGAAAGGACTTCATCTTTACAGCTGAAGTAGCTCTTAAGCCTCCGGTTAAGCTTGGAAAATATAAGGGTGTTGAAGTTGAGAAGATGGACATCGATGTTACAGACGCTGACGTTGATGCTGAGATCGACAAGCAGAGAAATACAAATGCAAGAACTGTAGATGTAACAGACAGAGCAGTTCAGAACAACGATATCGTTACTCTTGATTTCGAAGGATTTGTTGACGGAGTTGCATTCCCCGGCGGAAAGGGAACAGATTATCCTCTTACAATCGGTTCAGGTGCTTTCATTCCCGGATTCGAAGAGCAGCTTATCGGATTTGAGATCGGCAAAGAGGGCGATGTAAACGTTAAGTTCCCTGAGGAGTATCAGGCAGAAGAACTTGCCGGAAAAGATGCTACTTTCAAGTGTACAGTTAAGGCTATCAAGGCTAAAGAACTTCCTGAGCTCAATGATGAGTTCGCAAGCGACGTATCAGAGTTTGATACACTTGCTGAGTACAAGGAAGATGTTAAGAAGAAGCTAGTAGAGAAGAAGACAAACGAAGAGAAGGCTAAGAGAGAGGATGCTGTAGTTAAGGCCGTTATCGAAGATTCAGATATGGAACTTCCTGAGGCTATGGTTGAGACACAGCAGAGACAGATCGTTAACGATTTCGCTCAGAGACTTCAGATGCAGGGCATGAACATGGATCAGTATCTTCAGTATACAGGTAACACTGTAGACAAGATGCTTGAGCAGGTTAAGCCTCAGGCTATCGAGAGAATCAAGTCAAGACTTGTTCTTGAGGCTGTAGCTGAGAAGGAAAACATCACTGTTTCAGACGAAGAGTTCGAGAAGGAACTTGAGAAGATGGCCGAGCAGTACAGAATGGAGCTTTCTAAGCTTAAAGAGCTCATGTCTGACGCTGAGAAGAAGATCATGAAGAGTGATCTTGCAGTTCAGAAGGCTGCTGATTTCCTTGTTGAGAACGTTAAGGAAGGCGCTGCTAAGAAGGCTGCAAAGAAGACAACAACAAAGAAGGCTGCTGAGAAGGCTGACGATAAGGAAGAGAAGCCTGCAAAGAAGACAGCTGCAAAGAAGACAACAGCTAAGAAGGATGCTGCAGACGGCGAAGAGAAGCCTAAGAAGACAACAAGAAAGAAGAAGACTGAAGAGTAATCAGACAGTCTGAATAAAAGCATATGAACTTTATGGCACTTATTATTTGGTAAATACAAAGAAATAGGTGCCATTAGTTTTATATGACAGAAACGGGGAGGATGTATGATAGAGGCTTTTTTTAACAAGTATAGAAAAATATTTGCGGGAATATTCATTATCGGAATACTCTGTGCGGTTGTGCCTGTTATTGTCGGCTGTGGTTATACATATCTGTGTGAAGATGATTTCAGTTTTGAGGGCGGAGCGGCGGACGCTGCAGATACATACGGATCGAACGTTGTGGCTGCCGCACACAAGATGGTTGATTATTACAATTTAAACCAGGGAACATATCTTTTTAATTATCTGATCCATTTTATCAGGGCATATACAAGGGGAGGACTTCCGGGATTTCATTTTTATATGATACTGAACACGGTCGCTTTCTGCGCTGCGCTTGTCGTTCTCCTGAAAATTCTTATAAAAGACAATACGGCGTGCCTGGGAGCAGCTTTTGTCATATTTGTGTCGGTTTTTTCCATGACGAATACTCAAAATGGAAAAGAGCTCTTTTACTGGTATACGGGCGGGCTTAATTATCTGATGGAATTGACTCTCGGTCTGCTTGCGGTTTCGTTAAGCATTCTCTATATACGAAAGAAAAAAGTGATATATCTGGTGGTAAGCGCCTTATTGGCATTTCTTGCAAGCGGAGGATCGCTTAATGTTGTATGCGCGGATCTTTCGTGGCTTATCGCGGTTGTCATACTTAAAAGGGAAGAATTCGTAAAGGATAAAAAGATTGTGATCCCTGCGGCTGCAGCGTTTGTCGGTACGCTTATAAACGGTCTTGCTCCAGGAAACTATAAGAGAGCGGAAAGAGATCTCAGTGAAGGACACAGTACATTTTTTGATGCGCTCAGAGATACTTTTAAATGCATTATTTCTGAAGATAAGCTTCTTTTTACAAGCCTTGTGTTTATTCTGATGCTGCTTTTGGCATTTGTGATCTTTACTGTTTATAAGGTTAAGATACTTGAGGGAAAAGTTACGGTATTAAATCTGGTGATAGTGCTTGTCGGAACATGGCTTGCAAGATATTTCACCATGTTTCCCGTATGCTTCGGATATCATGTGGATGAAGTGATCAACATGAGAACCGCAAATTCCTACGAGATTGTGGCAAAGTTCATGTATTTCCTTGCAGTAGCTGTGATTGCCCAGTTCCTTTCAGAGAAATTTGAAGGAAAGACGGATCGTATCGCAATGGGAGTTCTTGCGGTGGCAGCGCTGTTTGCGATTATTCTTCATTCAGGAATAAATAAGGAGATCAAGGACGGAATGTCATATGCTTCATATGATGATTATAGGACGGGAGCATTGCAGGAAAGCTATGCTGCCAGAGAATATGTTCTTTCGGCACTTACACTGTCGGAAAAAGGAAGTGACGCCGTTATATATGTCAGACCTTTCAGACAGGCATATTCTACCTACGGAATGGGACTTGGAGTAGAGGCCGGAGAGTGGGTAAACAGATCCGCTGCAGGCTTTTATGATCTTAATACCGTTACCGTAGTTTACCTTGATGAGTGAGTTATTTAGAAAAATTTCCCGTAAATATCTGTTTGCGGGAAATTTTTTATGCTCTTTTTATAAAATTATTGGTATAATGGAAATTGGAATTTTATTTTTAGGCTAGAAAGGAAGAAAAAATGAGTTTAATACCTTATGTCATTGAACAGACAAGTCGCGGTGAGAGGTCCTATGATATATACTCCAGACTTTTGAAAGAGAGAATCATATTCCTCGGAGAAGAAGTTAATGCCGCATCAGCCAGTACAGTTGTAGCTCAGCTCCTGTTCCTTGAAGCTGAAGATCCCAATAAGGACATTCATATGTATATTAACAGTCCCGGGGGAGAGATCACATCCGGAATGGCTATATATGATACAATGCATTATATAAAATGCGATGTTAGTACGATATGTATAGGAATGGCTGCAAGTATGGGAGCATTTCTTCTTGCAGGCGGAGCAAAGGGTAAGAGAATGGCTCTTCCCAACGCGGAAGTTATGATCCATCAGCCTTTGGGAGGAACACAGGGTCAGGCTACCGAGATTGAGATTGCTGCAAAGCACATCATCAAGACAAAAGAAAAAATGAACAGGATGCTTGCTGAGAATACAGGTAAGCCTTTCGAGCAGGTTGCTGCGGATACAGAAAGAGATAACTGGATGTCTGCGCAGGAAGCTTTGGAATACGGGCTTATTGATTCTATAGTTGAGAACCGTCCTAAGAAAGAGGAAAATAAATAATGGCGAAGATACCGGGAGAGATCAAGTGCTCTTTTTGCAATAAGACACAGGATCAGGTAAAAAAATTAATAGCGGGACCTGCGGGTGTATATATCTGCGATGAATGCGTAGAAATATGTTCAGACATCATTGCCGAAGAGTTTGACGATGAGCCTGAAGTAGCCGAGAGGGACCAGCAGATAAATCTTTTGAAGCCTGTTGAGATCCGTAACTTTTTGGATGAATATGTTATCGGACAGGAAGAAGCCAAGAAAGTTCTGGCTGTTTCCGTTTATAATCATTACAAGAGAGTTTTGTCTCCAAAGAGCGAAGATAAGTCGGAAGTAGAACTTCAGAAGAGCAATATCATAATGGTAGGTCCTACCGGATCCGGTAAGACATACCTTGCACAGACACTTGCCAAGATAATCAATGTACCTTTTGCGATTGCAGATGCTACAACACTTACCGAGGCAGGATATGTCGGAGAAGATGTTGAAAACATCCTGCTCAAGCTTATTCAGAATGCCGATTACGATATTGAGAGAGCTCAGTACGGCATTGTATATATTGATGAGATTGATAAGATCACCAAGAAGAGTGAGAATGTTTCCATAACAAGAGACGTTTCAGGTGAAGGCGTTCAGCAGGCACTTCTTAAGATTATTGAGGGTACTGTTGCAAGCGTACCTCCGCAGGGCGGAAGAAAGCATCCTCACCAGGAGCTTATCCAGATTGACACAAGCAATATCCTGTTTATCTGTGGCGGAGCATTCGATGGATTGGATAAGATCGTTGAGGCAAGACTTGACCGCAATTCAATCGGATTTAATGCAGAGATTGCAGATAAGACTGAAAGAGAGATCGGAGAAGTTCTTAAGGAAGTTACACCTCAGGATCTTGTTAAATTTGGACTTATCCCTGAGTTTGTGGGACGTGTGCCTATCACTGTAACACTTGAAGGTCTTTCAAAAGAAGCGCTCGTCAGAATCCTTACAGAGCCAAGAAATGCTCTTGTTAAGCAGTATCAGAAGCTCTTTGATTTTGATGATGTTAAGCTTACATTTGAGGAAGATGCCGTTGATAAGATAGCACAGATGGCATACGAGAGAGAAACCGGAGCAAGGGGACTTCGTTCCATCATGGAAAAGACTATGATGAATGTTATGTACGAGATTCCTTCCGATGAGACTATCAGTGAGTGTGTTATCACTAACAATTCCGTTGACGGAACAAGTGAGCCGCTTATTGTTCACAAAGAGCAGGGGAAACTTAAACCCGCAAAGTAATTGCAAGACATAAATAATTGAAAAGAATAGAAATGGAGCCATGACCTATAAAGTCATGGCTCGTTTTTTAGTGGGGTTATATTTAAAACAAATATTGTTTAAATATCAATTTTCATACCGCCGTATTTTCTGATCTTAAGAACAAGACAGGATCCTTCACCGAATATGCTATCCAGAGCTTTCTTGTATATTTCGACCTTATCATTTCGAACAAAAGCCTGGATCGTTCCGGCAAAACCACCTCCGTGAACTCTGCATACACCACCGTCTTCGCCGAGGATGTTTTCGCTGATACACAGTGCGAGCGAAACGCCCTGATGCTTAACATCCTGATTGGTATATACGTTCTGAAGGAACTTAAATGATGAATCGCCGGATTCCTTTACGGTTTTTAAGAATGTAGCAAAATCATTACTTTTAAGAGCATCTACTTCTTTTATAACTCTCTTGTTTTCTTCATAGAAGTGGAGGGCACGCAGAACTGCTCTGTCTCCGAGCTTTTCACGAAGAGCGGGGATGGAATCAATAACTTTGGATTCGGGAACATTTACAAGTACGGCTGTTCTGAATTCCTCGGCTACAGATTTCATTTCCTTGGTAACGGCAGCATATTCCGAAGTTAAGTCAGCATGATTTCCTTTGGTATCCGTGATGCAAAGACTGTAACCCGAGGCATTGAGGTCGAGATTTAATGTTTCAACCTTTGGTGTGCCGGGAACCTTGAAATCTATGTGACTCATGTTTCCAAAAGCGCAGGCCATCTGATCCATAAGACCGCACGGCTTGCCAAAATATATATTCTCGGCGTATTGACCTATGGTTGCAAGGGTCATCGGTTTGATCTTACCGTCGTTGTACAAAGAGGAGATGATGGTTCCTATCACTGTCTCAAATGATGCGGAAGATGAAAGACCTGAACCGTTGAGCACATCGCTTGTGATGTAGGCGTCAAAACCGCCGATCTCAAATCCGTTCATCTTGGCTCCGGCAAGAACACCTTTTATCATGGCAAGTGAAGTGCCCTGCTCGTTTTTGTTAATGGCTGTATCTTCCGAACTAAAGCTTATAATATTGTCATAACCTTCAGATCTTACATTTATCATCTCGGAGTTTTTGGCTACGATCGCTATGATGTCCAGGTTAATGGATGCCGTAAGAACATGACCGTGCTGATGGTCGGTATGATTACCGCCTATCTCAGTACGTCCGGGTGCATTTATTATGCATACGTCATCATTGTATCCCGGTGTTGATCTAAAAGTATCCTCATAGCTTTTTATTGCTCTGATATATCTGTCTGTCTGATAAGCAATCAAGGATTCATCGATATAGATATCAAGAAGCTTATCATTTAATCTGCCGGCTTCAATATAACTGATCAAGTCTTGTGTTTTCATATTTTTTAATCCTCATCTGTTGACAAATATCTTAATACCCCAAGGTCCTATACTGATTCTGTCTCCGCGGTTGTAGTTATCTGAGCTTATAAGTTCCGTGCAGTCTTTAAGTATTGAGATAAGCTCAATTCTAGGAGAGTAGTTAAAGTAGTAGGTGATTTCCTCACCGAGTGCATTGGTTCCCGATTTAACTATGATGGGGAATATCTCCTCGGGTACGGAAAGGCCGATTCTTCTAACGAGTTTCTTAAGGATGGAAGTGAGGCCTTCGCACTTCATATAACATCCGATATATGTAACGGTTCCGTTTCCTGAGTCATAAAGCTTCTTGTGAAGAATCGCAGCATATTTATCCCAGCACGGATGAACGTAGGTACCCCAGATTTCTTCGCCGGTTCCCTGAGGCCTTAATAATTCCATCCAGTGAGAAACATTGAATTCCCTTCCTTCAATCTTTATTGTTGTATCTACAGGTCTTGTAATCTGGTCGTAGCTTCCTCCGATCATATCTGTCATGTGATAAGGAAGAGCATCGGGATATATCTTAAGCTCTTCATCGGAAACAAGACTCTTAAATCCAAGTACAAGATTTCCGCCTTTCTCAACGTAACTGCGAAGAGAATTGATCAGCTCAACCGTCGCCGAATAGAGCGAAGGAGCGATGAGAAGAGGATACTTTTTAACAAGCTCTTCCGGATCCGCATTGATGATATCGTCTTTGTAAACAATATCTGTTTCAAGATTCATCTTGTAGCAGGCGTTGTACATCCAGCGAAGGATATGATTATAACTAAGTTCCTTGGGACTCCAGTCATCTTCGCCGACACTTACGTCGGATACATCGTCGATAGGGAATTCGTCAAGTCCCACAAGGCTTCTGTTATCTGCAATAATGGCAGCGTAGCAGTGCTTTTTGAGGTTCTGTAAATGACTGTCTATCTTAAGTTCTTCAGATCTTGTAAAAGCAAGTTCTTTGTAAGTCTCGCCCGGAATCAGATCGTGGCTTAAAATTCCTTTCCAATAGGATTCGAGGGAATTGTGGATCGAATGCCAATTCCAGTACATTACACCGTTTGCACCGCTCGCAAGGTGGCTGTAATAAGCCTGCCTTAGCTGACCGGGATATGCAAGCCAGTCGAGTCTTCCCTGAGACTGTGTTTCAAGTACAAGATAATTATCTTTTTTGAGTGATCTTCCGATTGCACCGCCAAAAGCTATGGTAGCGCCGTCAAATCTGTTCTGTGTGGGATGATAGATATCAACTCCGGCAATATTTACCGCTTTTGCAGCATCTTGCTGATTTACAAGAGGCTGAATGCCGTATGAAAATCCGTCCCATGAGAAATCATAATTGTGAGTGATGAACTGATCGTCTCTTTTGTACTCATTTATAATATCTGCCTGCCATTGCTGGTAATCGGTGATCTTGTCTCTTAGGAATGCCTTGTAGGCAGCGGAAAGACTACCGTTTATCGTACCGCGGATATCGGGCATGTCGTCCCAAGAATCGATGCGGTTGCTCCAATAATTAAGCCCAAATTCAGCGTTGAATTTGTTGATATCGGGATATTTTTTCTTCATCTCTTCGATGAACAACTTTTGATTTTCGGGGGAGTATCCGTTTCCGGAACGTGTTTCGTTATCAATCTGATATCCGATAACCTGTGGATTTGCCGCTACTTCCTCCATCATCTTTCTGATGATTCGCTCAGCATGGAAAAGAAAATGCGGATTGGTGATATCGTGTTGCTGTCTGCGTCCGTAGATGTTCTGTCCTTCGGGAGTCACTGCCATGACATCAGGGTATTTCTTTGCAAGCCATGAAGGTATGGCGTAAGTAGGTGTGCCTACGATGACCGAGATATCATATTTTGCGGCCGCATCAAGAACCTTGTGTAAATATGTAAAATCAAATACGTTATCGGAAGGCTCATAGCTACTCCAAGTGGATTCGGCTATCCTGATAACGTTCATGCCGGCATCCTTCATGAGCTGGAAGTCGGTATCTATTCTGTCGTAAGGCATATATTCAGCATAATATGCCGTGCCAAAAAGAGTTGATTTCATAACGTTTACCTCATAAAAAACATAAAAAACTTTACATATATATTTTATAAAAAAATTTGCCTTATATGTCAAAAAAAGAGAAAAAATATTCGTATAAACAAAAAATAAAAAGATGCTAAAAATGATTCCATTCAGCTGTCAATATGAAAAATCAGGTAACAATTGCGGTTGACGAAAAATTGATAAAGTGCTAAATTTCAAACAAGACAACCAATTGCGCAAAGTATAACACAGAGTTTAAAAAAAGCAAAGTATTATTTTAAATATCGAACAAATTAAATGTCGAATAAATTAAACATCATATAAATAGGGGTTTTTATAAGAGGTTTTACGGTATGGGAGAGAATGAGAAAAAGAACATAACCATAGGGGACGTGGCGGAAGCCTTGGGGGTGTCAAAAACAACGGTTTCACGTGCAATCTCCGGCAAAGGCAGAATAGGAAATGAAACAAGGCAGAGAGTCCTTGAGTATATAGAAAAAAACAACTACAGACCTAATCCGATGGCAAAAGGCCTTGCAGACCAGAAGAAATACAACATATGCTGGGCAATCCCGGGGGATTCGAATGTATATGCGCTCCCTTTTTTCCAAAGGTGCATGGCGGGAGTCTGCGAAGTTACAATGGCTACGGATTATGATGTTCTGATCTCGCTTGTGTACGAGGATAATATTTCTCATTTGGAAAGAATCGTCAAAAATAAAAAAGTAGACGGCGTGATTCTCGGACGCACAATGGTCAACGACCTTTCCGTTAAGTTTTTAAAAAGCATGAATATCCCGTTTGTTACTGTGGGAAGCACCAAAGAAAAGGGCGTCATTCAGGTTGACAACGATCAGGAGAAGGCCTGCATGGAGATGACATCTGCTCTTATAAAATGCGGATATAAAAAGCTTGTTTTGATCGGCGGTTCACTTAGTCATATGGTGAATATGGCAAGGCAGCGTGGTTTTGAGATGGGACTTGAGGCAGCAGGTATTGAAGTTAAGCCCGATATGCTCCTACTTGGAAACGAAACTTCCAAAGAAGTTGAAAACGCAGCAGATCTAGCGGTTAGATCCGGCGCAGAGTGCATAGTATGTATGGACGACAGCATATGCCGTGATGTGATATTGAAACTTAGGAAAGACGGTGTGTGTGTTCCCGGAGATGTGGGGATAGCATCTTTTTACAACAGCGATCTTCTCGCGGGGAACCAGCCTCAGGTCACTGCGCTTCAATATGATCCGAAGGAGCTTGGGAACGTTGCATGTAGGACGCTTCTTAAACTGATAGACGGTGAAGAGGTTCCGGAAAAAAGCATTCTGGGCTATAAAGTGTTAATGAAAGAATCTACACAGAAAATCGATAATTCGATTATGTTATCAAAAAAACATTGATGCAGTCTCGTAAAAAAGGTAAAATATAATAGTATGGACAACCGTTTGCGTGTGATTTTGCGCAATTGTACAGGCAGAAGAACTTTTATATTACATATAATTGTTAGGAGGGAAACGATTATGAAAAAGAAGTTTCTATCAATTGCTTTGGCATCTATGATGGTTGCAGCTGCTATTACGGGGTGTGGCAATCCTGAGGTTGCCAACGATACGGAAGAGACTCAAACAGAACCTGCAGCTGATAACTCCGGAGATAGTGCAGAATCGGGGGGCGAAGCTTCCGCAGATGCAGTTCAGAACCTTATAAACAATACGACAGGTCCTGTCGATCTTACACTATGGGCTTCCGAGGAAGACCAGGATTTTACACAGGGAGTTATTGAAGATTTCAAGGCTCTCTATCCTGATATAACATTTAACATCACACTTGGCGCAGAGTCAGAGTCTACAGCAAAGGATAAAGTTCTTACAGATGTTGAAGCTGCTGCTGATGTATATACTTTTGCGCACGATCAGATCAATGATCTTGTTAATGCGGGAGCACTTCAGGAAGTGCTGGCTACTTATACATATGATGTAAAGAATGCCAATGTTCAGACTTCTGTTGATGCCGCAACGGTAGGAGGAAAGCTTTATGCTTACCCTATGACGGCAGATAACGGATACTTTATGTTCTATAACAGTGAAGTTATCAAAGATCCTTCAAATCTTGAAGCAATGATTGCCGATGCAAAGACTGCAGGTAAGAAGATTGCAATCGAGTTTAAGAACGGATGGTACCTTTACGGTTTCTTTAAGGCTGTCGGCCTTGATGCAACACTTAACGAAGACGGAAAAACAAACACTTGTAACTGGAACGGAGAGGGTGGTGTTGACGTATGTCAGGCAATCCTTGATGCAGTTGCTTCTGGTGTTGTTGTTAATATGGATGATGGAACCACAGTTACAGGAATTAAGGATGGAACTGTTTGCGCAGCCATCAACGGTATCTGGAATGCACAGGTTGCTGCAGATGCCTGGGGAGAAAATTACGAAGCAAGTAAACTTCCCACAATGAAGATCGGTGGCAAAGATTGTCAGCTTTCATCATATTCCGGATTTAAGCTTATCGGAGTAAATCCTCATGCCAAGAATATCGGTTGGGCTATGCTTCTTGCTGAGTATCTTACTTCAGAGGAAGTTCAGACAGCAAGATTTGAGGCCAGAAACTTAGGACCTTCCAATATAAATGCGGCTTCATCGGATGCGGTTAAGAGCGATAAAGCTATTTCAGCTCTCGCAGCTCAGGCACCTTTCTCAACGCCTCAGATTATCGGAGGAAATTACTGGAGTCCCGCTGAGACACTCGGACAGATTCTTGCCAGCGGAAATCCTGACAATACGGATCTTCAGCAGCTTCTTGACACGGCAGTTGAAGGTATCACAGCACCGGCTAATGACTAAAAACTGAATTTTTGGCCTGTTACCGGCCGTCAAAGTATAACCCCATATCGAATGAGGTATGGGGTTATATTTGTCAAAAAAGGGTAAGAGAAAGGAGTGAGATAATTGGCTAATTATAGGAGCTATCCGACTAGTCATAAAAATTATCCGCGTAATCAAAAGACTGTTCGTACCAAGAAGGAACCCAAAGTAAATCCGATCGTAAAATATTTCAAGGAGCTGGGTACCTGTCTTTCGGAGGGCAGCACTTGTTTGAAATTGTCGACCGTATTTATGGGATTGGGGCACATATACAATTATCAGTTTATGAAAGGTGTGCTTGTTTTTATTGTGCAGGCACTGTTTATTGTATATCTCATTTTTGGTGCCGCACCCAATCTTGCTAAGTTCAGTACACTTGGAACAGTGAAAAGAGAAGCAATTTTCGATCCTCTTACGATGCAGAATACGGTAAATGATTATGATAATTCATTTATGATATTGCTTGGATCGGTAGGAGCACTGTTTATTATTTTCATGTTCTTTTTATTCTGGGTAAGTAATATCAAGAGCATGTATAAGACTCAGCTTTTACTGGAGGCAAGAAAGCATGTAAATACTTTCGGCGAAGATTTCAAAGAGCTTTTGGGCGAGAAGTTTCATATTACACTTCTTTCATTCCCTATCCTTGGCGTTATTTTGATGAATATCATTCCGATATTGATCCTTATTACGATTGCATTTACCAATTACGACCAGAATCATTTGCCGCCGAGTGAACTGTTTACCTGGGTTGGATTCAGAAACTTTGTAAAACTCTTTACACAGACAACTTCGTCTTCCTTTGGATATGCATTCAGGAAAATTTTGGAATGGACTTTTTTGTGGGCGTTTCTTGCGACAGTATCGAATTTCCTGCTTGGACACCTCATTGCACTGCTTATTAATTCAAGGCTCATCAAGTTGAAGAGATTCTGGAGGACATTGTTTATAGTTACCATTGCGGTACCGCAGTTTGTAACGCTACTTTTGGTAAGAAATTTCTTTGCGGATTCCGGTATTGTCAATTCGATATGTTCCAATGTCGGAATAACCGCTTTTTTGCAGAATATAGGACTTGTGAGCAAGAATATTACATACATTCCTTTTCTTACAAGTCCGGGCTGGGCAAAAGCTACAATTGTTATAATAAATATCTGGGTTGGTATTCCGTATCAGATACTGATATCTACAGGAATTCTTTTGAATATTCCAAGAGATCAGATCGAGGCGGCGATGATCGACAGAGCGTCACCGTTTGAGATATTTAGAAACGTGACCATGCCGTATGTTATGTTTGTTGAGGGACCGACTTTTGTAACCGATTTCGTTAGAAATATCAATAACTTTAATATAATCTATCTGCTTACGCAGGATGTATATGTAACGACGAATCAGGCGCTTGCAAATTCACACGGAAAAGAAGTAGACCTTCTTGTAACGTGGCTCTTTAGATTGACAAACGAGTATTATGACTACAAGATGGCTTCGGTAATCGGCGTCATTGTATTCTCGATATGTTCGATATTTACTATTCTTTCATTTAGCAGGATCGTAGCAGGTGAAAGAGAGGAGGTATTCATGTGATGAAAGTAAAAAGATTTATTGTATCAAGCCTCCTTCATATTTTATTGGCGTTCATTACATTTGTATGGATAATACCGATTATTTGGCTTGTGGTTACAGCATTCAGCGGATACAAGGGAATTGACATATCTCATTTCTTTCCTGAGACATGGTCGGTAAATAACTTTGCCACCATTTTGTTCAAACCGGACTCTGTTGTTCAGTATGTGACCTGGTTTAAAAACACGCTTATCATAGCAATTTTTACTTGCATAATTTCCACGGTATTTATATTTATGGTCGGTTATGCATTTTGCTGTTTGAGATTCCCCGGACGTAAGCAACTTATGGTATTCAGCGTTGTTTTGAATATGTTCCCCGGCGTACTGTCTATGATAGCCGTGTACTTTGTACTTAAGTCACTCGGACTTACAAACAGTCACATTGGTATGATAATAGTATATTCGGCGGGTTCCGGACTTGGATTCCTTATAGTTAAAGGTTTCATGGATACAATTCCCATATCTTTGCGTGAGTCGGCAAGACTTGAAGGAGCCAATGAGCTTGAGATCATGCTTAATATCATACTTCCTATCTGTAAACCTATAATTGTTTATCAGGTAATCGCCTCATTCCTTGTTCCATGGGGGGATTTTGTACTTGCAAAGCTTATGCTCAATTCCGGTCTTTCAAAAGACTGGACTATTGCGATCGGACTTTACAACATGCTTGATAAGTCACTTATAAATAAATACTTCTCAATATTCTGCGCAGGAGGATTACTGGTTTCCATACCGATATCGATTCTGTTTATCATCATGCAGAAGTTCTATGTTGAGGGCGTGTCCGGAGGCGCGATCAAGGGATAATAAAAACTATATGGCTTATGTACAGATCGAAAAAGATATGTACATAAGCCTTTTTCTTTCACGGTATAGACCTTTCTATGCAATAAACATTATAATGACATTAATCTGTTTTTAATCTTTCTCAAAGGATTGTTTAATTTAGAATGCCTATATTGATTACAGTGAACAGAAAAAAATCCTAAACAGAGAAAGGAAATATACTATGGACGAATTTGAAAAGATTGAAAAATTAAGAACAAGAGCGAACATCACTTATGAGGAGGCTAAGGCAGCGCTTGATGAGGCAAACGGCGATCTTCTTGACGCCATGATCGTTTTGGAGAAAGAGGGTAAGGTTACAAAGCCCGATCAGCAGGTATATTCAACGGAATATACAAAAGAACCCGGTTACGAAATGGTTCCTGTCGGCAATGAAAAAGATTGCGGTGAGAAATGGGGAACCAAGATTAAAGAAATCCTTAAAAACGTGATCGACTATCTTTCAAACAATCACATGAAAGTTTCGCATCATGATGAGCAGGTGATCGACCTTCCTCTTTGGACGGCGGTTTTGATATTGGTACTCGGCTGGTGGTTTGTATTTGTACTTATTGTAATTTCATTGTTCTTTGACTGGAATTATAAGTTCTATGGAAAAAATAATCTGCAGGGCGCAAATAATGTGATGGATAAGGCGAAAGAGACTGCAGAACAGGTTAAGGAAGAATTTCATCACAATTCTTCGGAATCATAACAGTTTTGACTAAATACGACGGGAGTATTACATGGCGGCACATTTACTTATAGTTGAAGATGAAGAAAAACTCGCAAGATTTGTTGAACTTGAGTTGCAGCATGAAGGATATGAAGTGAGCAAAGCGGCCGATGGCCGCGAAGGCCTTAAGATGGCTACTGAAGGAAATTTTGACCTTATACTTCTTGATATCATGCTGCCCGGATTGAACGGTCTTGAGGTCTTAAGGCGTCTTATGCAGGATAATCCGACGCCGACTATTCTTTTGACAGCGCGTGACGAAGTCATGGATAAAGTATCGGGACTCGATGGCGGAGCGGTGGATTACATCACCAAGCCCTTTGCCATCGAGGAACTTCTTGCAAGAGTCAGGGTTGCGCTTAAACTTCATGGAAAAGTGGGCGCGGAAAGTACGACAAGTGGCGTCTCTGCCACAAAGGAAGAGGGCGTTTATACCTGGCAGAAGCTCAGACTTGATGAGAAAAAGCGTGAAGTTACTTATGACGGGCATATTATCTCGCTTACAAACCGTGAATTCCTGATGCTTGAAATGCTTCTAAAGAATAAAGACATTGTACTTTCGAGGGACACTCTTCTTGAGAAAGTGTGCGGTTATGATTATGTCGGAGAAACCAATATGATTGATGTTTACATCAGATATCTTCGTTCAAAGATTGATGATGCATATGATGTTAATATGATCACGACCGTGAGGGGAGTAGGCTATGTCATCAAATCCGAAGCAGAATAATGTGCGTCCGTCAAAAAAAATGACATCCATTACGCACCATATCGCTGTTCAGATAAGCCTGGCAAAGGCTAAAGTATATTTAAAAACCGATCTGCTGCTATTTATTCTGCTGAATGCGGGATGGGTGTATATGAAAGAACTCGAGGTTATCGGGAATTTTGATTTTTTGGGCCGCAATCGAAGTTTTTATTCAGAGACCGGTCATATAGGCGAATTGTGCTACCGTGTTTTTTCTACGGACGGAAAAATGCTTATGTCCGTAGATTTTTTTACCGTGTTTTTCAGAATAACTGTTTTTGTGGCGATACTTTTTGCTATGCAGATGATAGGGCTTTTGCTATCACTTCCTGTTGTATTTGGAAAGGCACGTCGCACGCTTAGACCAATCCGCGAGATTGCGGAAAAAGCAGATGAACTGAACAGACTTGCTTTTTCTGAGGATAAATTCAGACTTATTGAAGACGCGATAGAGAATGCAGATCCTGAGGGAACGATAAATTTTAACGACAGGGATCTTTTGGGGATAGAGCAGGCGGTCAATCATTTGATAGAAAGACTTCAGGATTCATATAGGCAGCAGGCACGTTTTGTAAATGACGCTTCGCATGAGCTTAGAACCCCTATCGCAGTCATAAGGGGATACGCAGATATGCTTGAACGCTGGGGAAGAACTGATGAAAAAGTACTTGATGAGTCTATTCTTGCCATTTCCAATGAGGTCGAGAATATGAACCGCCTTGTTGAGCAGCTTCTTTTCCTTGCGAGGGGCGATAGCGGAAAGACCGTATTGCAGAAAGAGAATATTCTCTTAAATGAACTTATGAAGGAAATATATGAGGAATCATTTATGATAGATGAAGAGCACCCGTACAAGTTCAGGGATGCATCTGAGCTTATAACGATTGACGCCGATCGAACGCTCCTTAAGCAGGCGGTTCGCATACTTGTGGATAATGCCGCAAAGTATACGAATAAAAATGATGAGATAATTCTGGGAGTCGGGCGTACAGACGATGACAGGCCGTATTTGATGGTGCAGGATACGGGTATCGGCATGACGCAAAATGACGTTGAGCACATGTTTGAAAGATTCTACAGAGCCGATGAAGCCAGAAGTTTTCAGGGAACGGGACTTGGACTTTCTATAGCAAAATGGATAGTGGACAGACACGGCGGACACTTTGAAGTTGTTTCAAGAACGGAACTTGGAACAAGGATAATGATCGTTTTGTCTTAAAAATTGACTTAAAAAAGCATAAAGAATGAAATTGCCCTATTTATAATTATTGAAGATGTGTGTTATACTAAGTGTGTCGGCAAAAAGTACATTTGTCTACGAAGTGGCATTTTGATATTTAGGAGAATAAGGGCTTATGAAGAAAGTTGCTCTGGTAATGGAAAGCTGGGGACGATATATCACTAACGCATGGATAAGTGGAATCCTCAGCAAGATCAAGGAAGCGGATGCAGATGTAAACTTATATGTATTTAACGCTTATGCCAATTGGAGCACAGATGAGCTTTATAATCAGGGAGAACACGATATATTCGATCTCCCTGATTTTTGTGATTTTGATGGAGTCATAGTTGAACTTAATAACACGGAAGAGCCTGCTGTAAGGGCAGATGTTATAGAAAGAGTCAGGGCTTCGGGAACACCGGCTATTCTTATCAATGCAAAGGAAGACGGTTTCTATCTTGTTGGTGTAAATAATTATCAGTGCATGTATGATAACATAAGCTTTTTATATAATGAAAAGAACTGCAAGAGCTTTTGGTTTGTCATGGGGCCTGAAGGAAATTATGAGAGTCAGAGACGTGCCAAGGCACTTGTTGACTTTGCAAAAGAAAAAGGCCTAAAAAAGAACAAGGATTATGTTCTTGAATTTAGAGGCTTTGATATTAAAGATGGCAGAGAAGCGTTTAGAAGTTTGTATGGGGCAAAAAAGAAGATGCCCGATGCGGTGATCTGTGTTAATGACAATCTTGCGGTCGGCGTACTTGCAGAGGCGGAAGAATACGGAATCAAATGTCCCGAGGACTTTTATATAACGGGATTTGATGATTTTGACAAGGCAAGATTTTATTCTCCGAGAATCTCTACCGTAAGCTATAAGAGAGAAGATGCCGGAGAGATGGCGATTCAGCTTTTCCTTGATCTGTGGAGCGGAAAGCCTGTGGAGCAGGAGAATTATATTAATTCCACCAATATATATTGGGACAGTTGCGACTGCGAGTCAGACATTATAGTTGACAGTCGTGCCCAGATGAAAGGCAATATCCTGTGGAATGAGAGCAGCGTAGAGTTTGCAAATGACTTATTAAAGCTTTCTTCAAGGATCACTCATGCAGACAGCATGAAAGAAATGGTTGATGTTATCCGCGATGTCGTCAAAGTATCCAGATGCGAAGACATCATAATGGTTCTTGATCCCAAGTTCTGGGCGCAGTTTGAGACCGCCGAGGAAGAGTGGATCTTTGATACGGCTTACATCAATGAAGATTGTATAAAAAATGTTTTCCCGACTTTCGAAGGAACAGGCAGGGGCGATTGCTATCTGTTTATCCCCATTCACTTCAGGGAAAAGAGCGCGGGATATCTTGCAATGAAGAACCCGATATATCTTATGGAGCAGCAGTTCCTTTTTGACCTTATCAACACATTCTTATCGGGAATGGAGATCCTTTATCAGAAAGAATGTCTTGCAAGGGCCAATGAGAAACTCTCGGATCTTTCCGTAAAAGATGCTCTTACGGGGCTTTATAACAGACTCGGATTTGGTGAATATGCAGAGAAGCTTATCGCTGACGGACACAAAGAAGGAAGGCAGATGCTTATCCTTTATTCCGATCTTGATATGCTTAAGTATTTGAATGATACTTATGGCCACGAAGTTGGTGACAAGGCCATAATATGTGCTTCCAATGAGTTAAAAGAGCATGTTACCCCGGAGGGAATGTGCTTTAGACTTGGCGGTGATGAATTCCTTATAATTGATAAATTCATGAGTGAAGAGATTGTAAAGGATTGCATCATTGAGATAAGAGAAAATTTAGTCAGAGATTCCAGAAAGATAGAGCTTCCCGTCGATCTGTCACTCAGCTTTGGATATGTTGTGACGGAAGGCAAAGGAAAAGTTTCTTTGGATGAATATATAAGCAGAGCAGATACCTTGATGTATGAGGATAAGAGAAGGAGACGGAAAGGTAGGATATAGCAATGCCGGGTTGGCTTAAGAATGCAGTATTTTACGAAATTTATCCGCAGAGCTTTTATGATACAAACGGTGACGGAATAGGCGATATTCAAGGAATCATCGAAAAACTTGATTATATCAGGGAACTTGGCGCAAATGCGCTCTGGATAAATCCGTGGTATGATTCACCCTTCAAGGATGCCGGATATGATGTGAGAGATTACAAAAAGGTTGCTTCAAGGTACGGAACTAATGATGATGCGAAGCGCCTTTTTGAAACAGCGCACAGTAAGGGCATCCGTGTACTTCTTGATCTTGTTCCCGGACATACATCCGAAGAACATGAGTGGTTTAAAGAAAGCGGGAAGGCAATTCCCGTTGTTGACGGAGTTCCTCAAAAAAATGAACACTCCGACAGATACATCTGGACTGAATACTGGCTGTCAGGTATTGGCGGCCATCCTTATATAAGCGGAGAATGTGACAGAAACGGCGTGTATATGCTGAATTTCTTCAAGTCACAGCCCGCTCTTAATTATGGTTTTGCCGCTCCGACCGAGAGCTGGCAAATGTCTTACAAAGATCCCGAACCGCAAAAAACACTGGAACTTATGAAAGATGTTATGAGATTCTGGCTAAATATGGGATGTGACGGCTTTAGAGTGGATATGGCAGATTCACTTGTAAAAGACGATGATGAAAGAAAGACATGTACGTGCTCACTTTGGAAAAAAGTAAGGGCAATGCTTGACAGTGAATATCCCGATGCGGCGATGGTATCTGAGTGGTCAAATCCCGAACTGTCTCTGAATGACGCCGGATTCCATATGGATTTCTATCTCGATCATGCAGGGAATGGATACAACAGACTTTTCAGAGACTACGAGACACTTGAAAAGTACCATGTATTTCCGATAGCTGAGGATAGGAAGAATACCGAAGGCAGGGACAGAAGCTTTTTCAAAAAAGACGGTGACAGCGATGTATCGGCTTTTCTAAGTGACTATATTCCAAAATATGAGAAGACAAAAGATGCAGGATATATATGCTTTATGACCTGCAATCACGATACACCGAGACCTGCAAGGACGCTTGATGAGACAGAACTTAAAATCGCATATGCCACTATATTTACGCTTCCCGGAGTTCCGTTTATTTATTACGGCGATGAGATCGGGATGAAGTATATTGAGAATCTTCCGACAAAGGAAGGCGGATATACCAGAACCGGTAGCAGAACGCCCATGCAGTGGGACGTAGATGCCACGAACATGGGATTTTCAGGTGCTTCATCAGATAAACTTTATCTTCCTGTTGATGAAGGCGGTCCAAGCGTCAAAGCGCAGCAAAGCGACAAGTCTTCGCTGTATAACGTCGTAAAAGATATCCTTAATATAAGAAGAAATGAGAAATCCCTTTGCGCCGATGCACCGTTTGAAGTTCTGTGCAGAGGAAAAGAAAAGCCCTTTATATATAGAAGAGGCGAGCTTATTATATTGGTTAATCCGGGTGAAAAAGATATTGAGTATACCGCCGACCATCCTGCAATAAAGAGCGGAAACTTCGAAGAAGTCTACTCAATAGGCAGGATAGAGCACAGCGGTGATAAGGTTGTTCTTAAAGCGCAGAGCTTTGAAATTATAAGATCAAAGTGATTATGATTCTTTTGCTTCGGCGAGTAGCTCGTCCATGAAGTCATAGATATCATCGCGGCCGTCTTTACTTAGGGCTGAGTAAGGGAATATTTTAACATCGTCCGGAAGACCGAGACCGTTTCTGAGCATATTAAGGTGCTTCTCATGCTGGCTCTTTTTAATCTTGTCGGACTTGGTTGCGATAATTACGGGCTGGAATCCCTGATGTACTATCCATTTATACATCTGAACGTCGTTTGCCGAGGGTTCATGCCTTATATCAATTAAAAGAAAAACTCTAAGGAGCTGTTTTGAAGTGTGAAGGTAGTTTTCAACCATCTTTCCCCACTGCTCCTTTACTTTTTCAGGCACACGTGCAAAGCCGTATCCCGGAAGATCCACGAGATAGAATTCGTTGTTTATGTTGTAATAGTTTATTGTCTGGGTTTTACCGGGCTCCTGCGAAGTTCTCGCATAGTTCTTTCTATTCATAATGCCGTTTATAAGAGAACTCTTACCGACATTACTCTTTCCCGCAAAAGCAAATTCGGGGTAAGGATTGTCAGGTAGAGTGCTTGTGATACCGCATACTGTCTCAAGATTTACATTCTTTATTACCATCTTATATTATCTCCATGATCATGCTGATTCGTTTTTTGTTCCCATATATTCTATCAAAAAAGATTTATGCTGTATATTGATGGTGAACATTTGCTTATTAAATGCATGTGACAGTGTAATGAATGTTGTGTATTACAGATATGCAAATTTTTGATATTAAAGATATTTATTTTCTTATATCTGATATAGGACAAAATGAATGTAAAATGTTAAAAAAATACTAATAAACTTTATTGTCGCTTCCGGAGGAATGGGGTATTATGAGTTATGTCAAAATTAACATTCTGAAAGGAAACGAGTAGATGAAAAAGAAGCTTATTTGCATTTTGGCACTTGCTATGGTAATGACCGGATGCTCATCCAAAAATGCAGAATCTGATGCGGAAAAAGAAGCAGCGCTTGAAACTATCAGAACAGGCGGAGAAAGCAGCTTTTCCGAAGATGATGACAACACTATCACAATAGGTAGTGCAGACAATGCCGACGCTACAGAGAGCGAAATGGCAAACTAATTTTGAAGAGAACACTCGTAAAATTGCACTTAAAATATATGTTATGATGATTACATTCCGATTAACATCATGATTTTTGCTTGAAAGAAAGGAATTGAGGAGATGAAAAAAAGAATTATCAGTATTTTAGCACTCGCGTTAGTGTTTACCGGGTGTTCTTTTAACAATTCAAATTCGGATTCAGATACAGCCGATGCACTTGCAAGTATGTTTGCCGATGAAGAGGAAATCGACACCGGAGCAAACAGTACAGTAGCAAAAGATACTTCATCAGTGGGGAATGCGGCGGATGACAGTTCCTCAAAGGCTGCTACCAAAGACAGGATCGGAGCTCCCGGTAGCGACAATACTGTGAGCGATAAGCCTGTAGGTATCTTTTCAAGAGAATATACAGAGGAAATCGACGGACAGGAAGTGAAAGGAATTTTTTCTGTTACATTTAATGAAGACGGAACAGGAAGTCTTACATTCCAGGATACGGTAAAAATAACCTGGGCTGACGGTAAAATAACCACTGAAGGTGGAGATATATACGAGTATGAGTATAAAGCTTCCACCGACGTTCTCAGAATCAAAGAAGAATCCGGATGGGAAGATTACTGCAAAAAGTGATCGACAAATTCAAGGCATATCGCGTTATCGCGGTGTGCCTTTTTCAATGCATAGGCCTTGGTTGTTAATGTACACACAGAGGTGTACAATATATAGTATACAATTTTATGTAAATGCGTAGGGATTTGTATTATGTTCATTATGAAAAAATTTTGAGGGGGCAAAAATGAGTAGTAATGAAAAGGCCGGAAACAGTTTTATGCTTAAAATCTGTAAGTTTATCGTTGATAAACGAAATCTTTTTTTCTTGATATATGCCATTGCGTGTATATTTTCTGTGATAGCGAGAGGCTGGGTAGGTGTAGAGAATAAGCTGCCCAAGTATCTTCCGAAAACTTCTGAGACATATAGAGGACTTGAACTTATGGAGGAGCAGTTTACAACTTACGGCTCCGCTAAAGTCATGGTCGCAAACATATCTTACGATCAGGCACTTATGATACAGAAAGACCTGGAGAAGAGGGCCGGAGTTTTCTCTGCGGAACTCGATGATTCGGATGAGCATTATGCAAACGGATCGGCACTTTTTAATATTACCTTTGATTATGATGAAACAAATGATAAATGCCTTGAGCTTCTTGATAAGGTAAAAGAGTACTTTAACGATTATGACTATTATCTGACTACAAGTCTCGGTGATACACAGTCTGAACTTATAGATCAGGAGATGAATGTCATTTCGGTGATAGTCGTTATCGTCGTGGTTCTTGTACTTATTTTTACATCACAGGCGTATGCCGAAGTTCCGATACTTCTTTTGACATTCGGAAGCGCAGCGCTTGTTCAGATGGGAACAAACTTCCTTCTTGGGACTATTTCTTTTGTCTCAAATTCGGTTACGATCGTTCTTCAGCTTGCGCTGTCTGTCGATTATGCGGTTATTTTCCTAAACAGATACAAAGAAGAGCATATGACACTTGAGCCAAGAGAAGCCTGCATTGTCGCCCTGTCCAAGTCAATTCCCGAGATAACGGGAAGTTCCCTGACAACGATCGGCGGCCTTGTTGCCATGCTGTTCATGCAGTTTGGTATCGGCGCGGATATGGGTATAGTTCTTATCAAAGCGATCATTCTCAGCCTTTTGTCGGTATTTCTCTTGATGCCCGGAATCATCATGGTATTTGCGGGACTTCTAGAAAAGACCAAACACAAGAACTTCATTCCGCAGATCCCTTTTGTAGGCAGATTTGCGTATAAAACAAGATATATCATCGCTCCGCTTTTTGTTGTCGCAATAATTATCGCAAACAGGATTTCTTCGAAAACTCCGTATGTATACGGCTACTCGCAGATCACACCGCCTCTTACCAATGCCGTTCAGAGGGCGGAGAATATCCAGAAGGAGAATTTTGCATCGGATAATATGATGGCGCTTGTTTTTCCGTCAGGTGATTACGACAGGGAAAAGAGGCTGATCGATGAAATACTTTTGGAAGATGATGTTACATCTGTGACAGGTCTTGCAAATACCGAGGCGATGAACGGATATACACTTACGGATAAGCTGACACCGAGGCAATTTTCCGAGCTTCTTAATATAGATTACGAAGTTGCGGAGCTTGTTTATGCTGCATATGCCGTTAACGATGAGGACTATGCCAAAGCGGTCAACGGACTTTCCAACTACAAAGTTCCGCTTATCGATATGTTCATGTTTGTATATAAAGAGATAAAAGAAGGATATGTCACTCTCGATGACGACCTTATGCAAAAGCTTGAAGATGCAAACCGCATGATGAATTTTGCAAAGAAACAGCTTGAGAGCGATGAATATTCGAGAATACTCATATATGTAGATCTTCCGCAGGAGTCGGATGAGACTTTTGGCTTTATAGAAAAGCTTCATAAGATAACGGAAAAATACTACACTCCGAGCAAGATCTTTGTGGTCGGAGAGTCTGTCAGCCAGTATGATCTTAAGAAGTGCTTTTCAAGGGATAACACGGTGACCGGAGTTATTTCGATACTGGCGGTTCTTGTGGTGCTTCTTTTTACATTCAAATCTGCAGGTATGCCGGTGCTTCTGATAGCGGTAATTCAGGGCTGTATCTGGATCAACTTTTCGATACCCGCCATCCGGCACGACAATCTCTTTTTCTTGGGATATCTTATAGTCAGCTCCATTCAGATGGGCGCGAACATCGACTATGCGATCGTTATAGCAGGCAGATACACTGAGCTTAGAGAGACCATGGGCAAAAGAGATGCGATCATCGATACCATGAATCTTTCATTCCCCACGATCATCACGTCGGGAACAATGCTTGCGGTCGCCGGTACGCTTATAGGAAACATGACATCTGACTGCGCGATTTACGGTATCGGAAAATGTCTCGGCCGCGGAACAATAATTTCCATCCTGGTCACTATGTTTGTGCTTCCGCAGATACTTCTTGTCGGCGACAGAGTTATCGAACTTACAGCATTTGTTATGAATATGCCTCTTAGAGTTAAGCAAAGAACCGGAACCATGCGAATTGACGGATTTATCAGAGGCCGCGTTGAAGGTAATGTGACCGGTGTAATTCATGCCGTTGTAAAAGGTGATGTAAGTGCGTATATAGAAAACGGCGATATAACTCCTAGGGAGGACGAGCCGATCGATGCTGAGAATGCTGAATTTTACTACACGGAAGGGGAGGACATCTGATATGAAAAAAAGAGTGTTAATGCTTCTTCCGGGAATAGTTCTTTTTATCAATTCTGCCGTATGCGTGTACGGCGAGACGGGAAACGACGGACAGGAGACGGTTACAACAGGCACGCAGACGGGGGCTTTGGAAGAGCAAAAAGATGTTGATGCGGATATAAAAGATGATATCGACAAGCTGATTCCTGATGATATAGAAGAGATAACCATTAAGAGCGCGGAGGACTTTGTAGAATTTTCTGAGAAATGCAAGTTGGATACATGGTCGGTAAATAAGAAAGTTATCCTGGCAAAAGATATTTCGCTTTCAAATATTTCTTTTTCCGGAGTGCCGACGTTTGGCGGAGAATTCGACGGCTGTGGGCATGAGATAACAGACTTTTCGATAAAGAATGATATGTCATATGTGGCTCTTTTTTCCAATGTCCAAAAGACGGGAATCATTAAGAATCTTGTCGTTAAAGGCACTGTGGTTCCTACGGGAAAACAGATCGCAGTGGCCGGGATTGTTGCGGATAATCACGGCCTTTTGAGTGAGCTTGAATTTGAGGGTATCGTATCGGGCAGTGATTATGTTGCCGGAATTGCGGGAAAGAACGAACTTACGGGAAATATAAAGGATTGCACTTCCAAAGGATATATCAAAGGAGTCCATTTTACAGGTGGAATAGCCGGCGAGAATATGGGAAATATATCCGGATGTGTCAATGAGAGTGCGGTAAATACGACAAATGTGGATTCGCAGATCACCATAGACAGCATGAATACGCTTAATAAGGTCATTAACATGCTAAAGAAGGACGGCAAGGAAAGCGACGAAGCAAATGCCGACATAACTTCGGTGGATATAGGCGGAGTTGCCGGAACTTCCATAGGTATAATATCCGGCTGCATTAATAAAGGGCAGGTCGGATACAAACATGTCGGATACAATGTCGGCGGAATCGTGGGAAGGCAGTCGGGATATGTATCAGGGTGCACCAATAACGGAGTTGTTCGCGGCCGAAAAGATGTCGGAGGAATTGTCGGACAGGCTGAGCCGTATATTACGGTTGACCTTAGCAGGGATGTTGCTTATCAGCTGAATACTGCCATAAGCGAGCTTCATAACAGAGTTTCCGCAACGCTTAAGGATGTCAAATATCAGTCGGGAACCATAACAAACAGATTGAATGTGATACAGCAGTATACGGCAGGCGCTATCGAAGATGTCAGGTTTATTTCAAATGAAACTGCGGATTTTGCAAACGGAGTGTCGGGATCGACATCTGAGGCTTTTTCGAGAGTTCAGTATATTCTTGAAGAATCCGCCAAAGACGACGGCCTTCTTGATAACGCGGATGATGCGGTAGAGCATACTTCCGATGCGGCCGGGAGCCTAAAAGAAACCGTGGGCGATCTTAAAATCGAGCAGTACATGAGTGACAGCGACAGAGAAAAATATGAAAGAGCAAGAGATACATTGGAAAGTCTTTCAAGTCAGTATGCTGTTTTGAGTAAAGATGCCAACAGGGCGTATTTCAATTACTTTATTGATACAAACAAAGGAAGTGCATCATATCCTGAGACGGCAGACCTTACGTACAGTGCAGGCTTTGGAACGGATGTAGCAACAGATACCGAACTTGTAAGATCTTATAATGTCTCAGGAGAATGGAAACATTCGACTGACGGCCGGATTTTCCCTGATGTGGATGTGGAAGATGACAAAAAATTAAGTTCTGATGCTGCCTCTTATGCGCAGCTTCAGGCAGATCTCTATGCAAAAAGCAATTATCAGAGTCCGATTGACGATAGTATCGGAAGTTTCTATTACGATAGAGATCTTGCGGATTCAACGGAGGAAATAAGGAGTCAGACAACATATTATCTTCCGTTCATGGCCGATGCAGCCAGAGGAGATGCGCTTGATGCCATGAATTCCCTGGAAAAGGCATCGGATAATCTTGAATCGGCGGGAGATGAAGCCAAAGGAATAGTGAGAAATGTTGCGGGACGCGGCGCAATCTCTTTTCCACAATTCAGTTCGGAATACAAGGCACATACAGTATCGCTTTCCGATAATATGCAGGGAATGAATGATAACTTCGGGCTTCTTAACAATGAGATGAACAGTGCCACGGGAGTTATCGTTGACGATCTTCAGTCGATAGCGGATCAGTTCAATGTGATAATGAATCTGTATGCGGATGCCATTGATGGTGTTCTTGAAAAAGATTATTCGAATACATTTGAAGATGTATCTTTGGAGGAGGCTCTTATCTGCACTGATGCGACGATAGACGGATGCATCAACTACGGTGAGGCCTACGGAGACATCGACACATCGGGAATTGCGGGAACAATGGCGATTGAGTATGACTTTGATGCAGAGAGTGACATAACGGGAATCAAAGATGCCAAGCTTAACACCTCTTTTATCTCGAAATGTGTTCTTAGAGACAATAGGAACTATAATACCGCAGAAGGTGAAAAGAGCTATATCGGCGGAATCTGTGGTCTTCAGGAAATGGGAACCGTCATTAATTGCGCAAACTACGGAAATATGAAATCCAATTCCGGAGAGTATGTCGGCGGGATTTGCGGAAGTTCGCTGTCCTACATTGTAAGTTCAAGTTCAAAGGGAATACTTGACGGTATGTCATATGTTGGCGGTATAGTGGGCGACGGAACCAATATCAGAGATTGCAGGGCTTTGGTTGATATAAAGGATGCAGACAGTAGGTATGGTGCGATCGCAGGGCATGTAAGCGACGACGGAGAGGTTAGGGGGAATTTCTTTGTAAGTGATACACTTGCGGGAATTGACAGGGTCAGCTATTCGTTAAAGGCAGAGCCCGTTCCGCATGACAGCAAGGAACTTCCCGCTGATTTTGAGAATCTTACGGTCACATTCGAGCTTGAAGATGAGGAATCGGATGACGGAAATGTAATTATCAAAAAAGGAAACAGAAGATACGGTGAAAAATCGGATAGCCAAAAGTATCCCGTTATTGAACCAAAGGACGGCTATTATGTGGCATGGGATAAAGCATCCTCGGATTTCGTAACTACGGATGAGATCGTTACCGCCAAATATTGCAGGTACAGAACGACTATCTCTGAAGAGGTAAAAGAGAAGGATGAGGGCGGAATTTATCAAAGCGAGATTCTTGTTGACGGAAAATTTAAGGATGAAGATAAACTTATTGTTGAAAGAGAAGATTCTTTTGATGTTGAAAAATTCACCTCGGCAAAAGACTATGATGCCGATACTTTAAAGAATTATACGACGATAAAAGTAACCGTTCCCGACGATGGTCAGTCTGTTCATACGGTGAGATATAAGCCCGTGGCCAAGATAAAGGAAGCACTTGGTAGTTTTGAGGTTTATCTTGTAAACGGAGATGAGGAACAGCTCCTTACAAAGACAGGCGAAATGGGAGAGTACAGCACGTATGATGTCGAAGGCAATGAGTTTACGCTGAAAGTCAGATTCCCCAAGGCGGGACTTGCGGTCTCTAAGTACAAGTACATGGTGATCGGCGCGATCATAATCGGACTCATATTTATCGCATTGCTTGTCATTGCTGCCATATGCGGAAGCAAGAAGGTTCCGAAGATATTCAGGCGCATTGCCCGAAAACTTTCCAAGAGAATTGAAGGAAAAGAGCAGATTTTCTACGACGACAGCGACGAAGATAAAAAGTAATATCTTATGCCTGACTGCTATATATGCAGGCAGTTGTAAAAATATGCAAATAGTTGTATTTTTATTCTGAAATATGTAGTTAGCTGTATCGGAGAAATATGACATTTGAACCTTTATCGGTAGCACTTGATGAGAATGGGATCAAGGGCTTCATCAAGCGCTATCATTTTAAAACAAGTGAAAAAAAAGATATTGTTATGCTTTACAGGCAGCTTCACCCAAGAGTACATGCAAGTTTTCATCATGTGATCGAGGGCGATACCGTCTATGTTGTCGTGACTTTGGGTGATGCCTTTGACAGTTTTCAGGACAGCTTTTTGCAAAAAGGTGAGATCCAGAAGGCGTTTATAATAGACTGCCTCGGAACTGAAATGCTGTCACTTGCTTATGAAGAAGTTGACAAGAAGATATTTGAAAAGACAGGGCTCTATGTCGGAAGCTATGTCTTTGCGGGAAGCGATAAGATGCCGCTTGAAGAACTTGCGGTTGTTATGGCTAAGCTGGGGCAGAAGATTGTAAAATGCAATGAGTCTTTTGTCCTTGTTCCGAAAAAGAGCGTTGTTTTTTCTGCAAAACTTCATGAAAAGAGAACCGAGAAACATTCGGATTGCGCAAACTGCAGTGCGGTGAGTTGTCCTATGAGAAAAGAGCCTCAGAAGAAAAGCAGTACTTCCAAGTCAGGTTCAAAACGTAAAAAAGGTCTTATACATCTTTATACCGGCGAGGGAAAAGGAAAAACTACCGCTGCAATAGGGCTTGCCGTAAGGGCAGCAGGTGCGGGCAGGAAGGTTATTTTTTCACAATTCATGAAAGGAAGACAGACTTCGGAGCTAAGCAGCCTTTCGCTTATTCCGGGAATTACGATAGTCAGAAGCGATAAGGAACTTGGCTGGCTTCGACGTGATGATGACGAACAGTGTGAGGCTTTTCGCATCGTTCACAATGAGATCCTTGATAAGATTATTGAGCTGATTCAGGCGGGAGAATGCGATGTACTTATAATGGATGAGATCACATATCCTTACAACTATGGTGTTATCGACAAGAAGAAACTCGAAGATCTTATAGACAATAAGCCGTCCGGACTTGAAATAGTTATGACGGGAAGAAATGCGGACGAGCTTCTTGCAGACAGAGCAGACTACATAACATATATGGAGAAGATACGACATCCGTATGACAGGGGAATAGAGGCAAGAGAAGGCATAGAGTATTGATTAAATATTCCATGCCTTCTTGAATCAAATTCTCACGAAATTCGCAGCCGGTGCGGATTTCTGTAATTTCATTCACGAGATCATACATTTGTAGACTCTCTGTAAATAAGATCGGTTTCTGTATATGTGATACGATAGTTCAGATCAGGCTGTTCTATTCGTGAAATAACCAGATTGGCTGCAGAATAGCCGATTATCTGACTGTGAATATGGCTTGTTGAAAGAGACGGAGTCATTATCTTTGATTCCGGCGAATCATCAAAACCAAACAACTTTATATCTTTGGGGCATTCTATGCCTATCTTACTAAGTCCATACAAAAGATCCAATGCAACAAAGTCATTTGCACAAATAAACATTTCGGGTAGTTCTTTCATTTTTTTAAGAGCTTTAAATAAGTAGTCCTTGTACTCAAGACCGTGAGGATGAACCTCAGAAAGGCAGTATTTATCTTCAAATGTAAGATTGTTGATGTACATGGCTTCTCTAAATGCCATAAAACGCTCATAGAAAGAGCGGCAGTGTGTTACCTGTCCGACAAAACCTATTTTTGTTATACCTTTTTTGCTCATGTCGTTTACGACGCGGTATATATCGGAAAAATTATCCATCAGCAGAATGTCGGCATTAAGTGGGCGCCAGTAACTTGCGACCGGGGCGTCTATCATAAGAACGGGAAGGTCGAGATTACAGAGCATTTCGCAGTACTGCTGATCGAACATTTCTATACAAACAATAGCTTTTGTGTTTTCGGGTCTGAATGTAAGAGGAAGGCTTAAGTCCGCAAAGTTGTTTGCATCGACTCTGTGTATGGTGAGACTGTATCCGATAACGGAAATCTCGTGCTGAAACTTGTCGAGCATGGTTGATGCAAAATGCGAATTATTAAGAAAAATTCCGGTGAAAAGAGCTATTTCACCCGAAACTTTGGCCTTTGTAAAAGAAGGATTTTTTATATCCGCAACAGAATTGGCATATGAGAACTGCTTGTATCCCATTTCCAGCGCTTTTTCAAGAACTTTCTGCCTTGTGGATTCAGCCAGTACACCTGTATTGTTTATTGCTTTGGACACCGTATTTCTGGATAATCCCAGAGCATCGGCTATATCTTGAATAGTAACTTTTGTTGACATATTTTTTCTCCGTTGGTCAAAAAATATTGTGCATATTATTTTACATTTGCACACTATGCAAATAAATTATATGATGCAATGCGGGAAGTGTCAAATGTAAATCAGAATTGTTCAAATGTAAAAATTAATATGTTGACATATAAGTTTACATGTGATAATTTTTACATATACAAAATAAATGTTACAAATGTAAAAGTAATGGAGGAACTAATATGAATGCTAAAACGAAGGATAATACGCTGCATAACACACTCGTATATATCAGGCAGCACTGGCAGTTGTATGTATTCTTTTTAGGACCTGCACTTATACTCACCATTATTTTCAAATATATTCCTATGGGAGGAATCCTGATCGCGTTTCAGAAGTACAACCCGTTTAAAGGAATACTTGGAAGTGAGTGGGTTGGACTTAAATATTTTCAACAGTTTTTGTCTTCACCTGACTTTATGCAGTATCTGGTGAATACGTTAAAACTTAGTGTATACGGACTGTTGTGGGGATTCCCGATGCCTATCATTTTGGCACTTCTTCTCAACAGAATAACAAGCAGCAAGATAAAACAGAAGATTCAGCTGGTCCTGTACATGCCTAACTTCATTTCAGTAATCGTTCTTTGCGGTATGGTAAGGATTTTGCTTTCGGTAACAGGACCTTTCAACATGTTCTTGGGAACAAACATAAACTTCCTTACCATCCCTGCAGCTTTCAGACCGATCTACATCATAAGCGGTATCTGGCAGGGAGCAGGATGGGCATCTATCATGTACACAGCGGCGCTTTCAAATGCAAGTGCAGAGTTAAAAGAGGCGGCGCAGATTGACGGAGCGAATATCTGGCAGCAGATCAAAGCGGTTGAATGGCCGGCTATAAAGGATATGGTAGTTATCCAGTTTATACTTCAGGCTGGAAACATCATGAGTATCGGATTTGAAAAAGCATATGCTCTTCAGTCGGATATGAATCTCGCCTCATCTGAGATCATTGCAACTTATGTTTATAAGAAAGGTCTTTTGAATGGCGATTACAGTTATTCAACGGCGGTAGGTCTTTTCAATACAATCATAAACGTAATACTTTTGATAGCAGTCAATAAGGTTGTTGAAAAGCTCAATGACGGTCAGGGATTATAAGGAGAAAGAAAGATGGAAAAAACACTTACAGTTAAGAAAAGTGAATTTGCAAGAGCTTCCGTGGGAGATAAAATCTTTCTTCTGATCGGATATATACTTTTGGGATTGTTTGTAGCAGCGATAATCGGACCGATAGTGTACATTATCATAGCTTCATTTATGGATCCCATAACACTTCAGAACAAGGGAATTGTCTTTGATATCGGCAAGTGGACAACTACGGCATATGAGAGAGTAATGTCCAATTCCCAGATATGGATCGGATTTGGCAATGCAGTTCTTTACTCGGTCTTATTCAGCGGAATATCGGTATTTATAACGCTACTTTGTGCATATCCGATGTCCAGAGATGATTTTAAAGGGAAAAAGATATTCAACACAATTTTTATCATAACTATGTTTTTTGGCGGCGGTCTTATCCCCACATACCTTCTTATCAGTAACATGGGACTTTTGGACAGCATGTGGGCGGTAATACTTCCGAACGCTTTCAGCGTATGGAACATGATAATTGCCAGAACTTATTACAAGGGAGTTCCAAACGAACTTAGAGAGGCAGCCGATGTTGACGGAGCAAATGAACTTGTATTTTTCTTCAAGATCCTGCTTCCGGTATGTACGCCGCTTATTGCGGTTTTGGTGCTTTGGCAGTTTGTCGGAATGTGGAACAGTTATTTTGACGCAATGATCTATCTTAATTCTGCCGAAAAGCAACCGCTTCAGTTGGTGCTCAGGGCTATCCTCATACAGAACGAGCCCGATCCCGGAATGATCGCAGATATGCAGAGTACCGCACAGAGGGCGCAGCTGGCTGAACTTTTAAAATATGCAACGATAATAATTTCAAGTCTTCCGTTAATAGTGATGTATCCATTCTTCCAGAAATACTTTGATTCCGGAATTATGATCGGATCTGTAAAGGGATGAGAAGAATTGCAGTGGTTTTTTCAAGGATAGCTTAAATGTACTTTGGAGGGTAAAAAAGAGCATAACATCCTTGTGAAGGCATAAAGTATTAATAGTAAGGAGAGGGCTAATGAGAAAGGAAAAAACTAAGTTTATGGCGGCAGCGCTTGCTTTGACAGTATCTGCAGGCGCACTTATGGGATGCGGCAAAGCATCTTCGGGAAGTGATATTGCATCTGTTTCAACAGATAATCTGAGCTTTCCGCTTCAGGAAAAGGTTACGATCACCGGAACGATAAGTTATCCGTCCGGTACGGAATCGGAACCAAACAATAGGACAATCTTCAAGAGACTTGAGGAAGAAACAAACGTGCATGTTGATTGGACAGCCATTTCAAGCGATCAGTGGGGGGACAAAATCCAGCTGAATATGGCGAACAAGAATACATTGACTGATTTTGTGTTCAATGCAGGTTTTGGCAATTCGGATCTTATCAGATATGCTGAGCAGGGAGTTATCATTCCTGTTGAAGATTATATCGACAATAATATGCCTAATTTAAAAGGTGTGTTTGATAAATATCCGGAGTACCGCACGATGTGTACCGACTCGGAGGGACATATCTGGGCACTTCCATGGATAGAGCAGCTTGGTTCCAATAAGACTGCTATCCAGACAGTTGGAAACAACTTTACTTATATCAATAAGAAGTGGTTGGATTTCCTCGGACTTTCAACTCCTACAACAGTTGATGAATTTGAGCAGGTTTTGAAAGCATTTAAGGATCACGCTTCAGAGCTTCAGGCTGAGTTTGGTATTGAAGGTGACATCATTCCTATGTCATGCATAATGAACGATCAGGATCCCAGTCTTCTTATCAACGGATTTGGAGAGGGATACGGAGATAACGATATCGGACAGCATATTGCTGTGACAAATGACAAGAAGGTTATCTGCACAGCAACACAGGAAGGATTTAAGTCAGGCTTCCGGTGGCTCCACAAGCTTTACGAAGAAGGACTTATCGATCCTGAGTGCTTTACACAGGACTGGTCTACATATGTAGCAAAGGGTAAGTCTCACAGATATGGCGTTTGCTTCACATGGGACGTTGCAAATATTGATAATCTTCAGGACTTTGTTCCTCTTGCAGCGCTTCAGGCAGACACAAAAAATGTTACTCCTCTTAACAGCTCTTTTACTTCCGGATTTGATCGCGGAAGATGCGTTGTAACTGCAAAGTGCGAGAATCCTGCACTTGTATGCGCATGGCTCGATAAGATGTACGATCCGTTCCAGTCACCTCAGAATAACTGGGGAACATACGGAGAGGATGATGAGTTTGATATCTTTGAGTTGTCAACAAATGATCAGGGTGAAAAGATGCTTAAGCATGCGGCACTTGGCGATGCTTCTCCTGTAGAAGTACGTGAAGCAGAGTGTGTAGGCGGACCTCTTGCAATCCTTGATGAGTATTACGGCAAATATGTTACATGTCCTGATGATGCTCAGTATCGTCTTGACTGGATCAAGGAGTATTACACCAATGATATGCACAATGAGTATGTATATCCCAATGTATTCATGACAGCGGAGGATACAGAAAAGCTTACATCTATTCAGCAGGATCTTATTACATATATAAATTCAAGCAGAAGTAAGTTTGTAATGGATGGCCTCAGCGATGCTGATTGGGAGGCTTATCTTAATCAGGTTAATGCATACGGAATTGATGAATATCTTGCAATTTATCAGAAGTATTTTGACGAGTTTTACAAGTAATCGGAAGGTTAATGTTTATTGGAGATGGGGAGGAGATGATCCTCCCCATTTAAAAAAGATGAAAAGAATAACAATTTGTTTGCTACTTATATCGTTAATGATGATACAAGGATGTGCCGGTAAAAAAATGAATGAATGTTTATTCCCAAGGGCTGAAGACAGTTACGTCGGAGATGTCATGGCGCTTTCGACAGAGAAAGGAGTTTACCTCAATTATCTTTATGAAACGGATAATAACGGAGTGGGGTATCATCCGATACATCAGTTCTACACCCGTAACTTTGTAAGCTTTGAAGACAAGGGACAGGTACTTGCATATTCAGAGGAAATGGAAGCACCGGATCTTGCTGTGGGAACAGGATCGTTTATTATTGATGATGCCGGAACATATCATTGTTTTTATACAGGACATAATGGTTATTATGAGGAATACGGGCTGGATAAAGAGTGCCTGATGCATGCCACAAGTAAAGATAATAAGACTTATGATAAGGATCCGGACAATATTATACATGCTCCGGAAGGATACAGTACGGAAGATTTTCGCGATCCGCAGGTGCTGCGAACAGATGACGGCTATATGATGCTTGTGGGAGCGAGAAAAGAAAACGGGAATGAGAGCGCGATAATATGCTATCGTTCCGATGATCTTAAAAACTGGAAGTTTGAAGGCGACTTATATACAAACAAAGATTTATATTTTATGGAATGCCCGGATCTGTTTAAGATGGGCAATCATTATTATCTGACATTCAGTTGGAACAATGTTGTATATTACAGAATGTCGGACAACATCAACGGACCGTGGGAGAAACCAAAGATAGATACATTTGACGGAAACGGTTTTTATGCGGCAAAGACCTGTGAATATAAAGGAAAAAGATATCTTATAGGTTTTTTGGATAGAAAGAAAAGAGAAAGTGACAGGCTTCCTTATACCTGGGCGGGAAATCTCCTTGTATATGAACTTAAGGAACTGGAAGACGGAACGCTTGGCGTAGCGATGCCTGAAGAATATATAAATTATTTTGACAAACAGATTTTTGAAGCAGAAAGTGTAAAAGACGAATCGGAACTTGGAAATGTTCCGGAAAGCTGCAGGCTTACATTTGAGCTTGAGATGGAAAACGAAGGCAAGTCGGAGATTATATTTAACAATGCCGAGAAGAATGAGGAATACAGAATAACCATCGACAATGGCGAAGATAAGATTACCTATGATGCTTATCCCAATGAACAAAGTATGAGCCTTAATGCGGGAGTTAAGTATCAAGTTGATGTAGTTGTGGAAAAAGATATAACAGTGGTTTATGTTAACGGCGAAAAAGCATTGTCAAATCGCATTTATTCGGCGGTGGGCGCGGATTGGAAAGTGCGCCTTCAGGGAGCAAGCATAAACAATTTAAAGATATATGGCAGGAAAGGAATACTATGAACGATAAGTTATTAAAAGCAAGAGAATATGAGTGCAAAAAGGAAAAGACAATCGCGGAGGAATTTCGTCCTCTTTTCCATCTTACTCCAAGATGCGGATGGATGAACGATCCGAACGGATTTAGCATATATAAGGGTAAATATCATCTTTTTTATCAATATAATCCTTATGAGACTGTCTGGGGGCCTATGCATTGGGGCCATGTAGAGAGTGAAGACCTTATCGATTGGAAGTATCTTCCTGCCGCTATGGCACCGGAAACAGATTATGATAAGGACGGATGTTTTTCGGGAAGTGCGATTGAAACAGAGGATGGGAAACATCTGATACTATATACCGGCGTTCTCAGGAAACAGGATGAGAATGGCAACTTCTATGATGTTCAGACTCAATGTGTGGCTGTAGGAGACGGAAAAGACTATGAAAAATATGAGATGAATCCGGTAATTACGGGCGATAAGCTTCCGGTGGGAGCGGGAAAAATAGATTTCAGAGATCCGAAGGTGTGGAAAGAGAACGGAAAGTACTATATTGTCGTAGGAAACAAGACGGTAGACGGCGATGGTCAGCTTTTGCAGTATTCAAGTGATGACGGTTTTAACTGGAATTATGATAAAATACTTATAAAGAACAACAGAAGATTTGGAGTTATGTGGGAATGCCCCGATTACTTTGCGCTTGACGGAAAGCGTGTACTTCTCACAAGTCCGCAGGACATGCTTCCCGAGGGGCTTGAATTTCATAACGGTAACGGCACATTATGCATAATCGGAAGTGTCAACGATGAAGGAGATTTCTGCGAGGAGAATTGTCAGGCGGTAGATTACGGAATAGATTTTTATGCGCCTCAGACTATCAGGACCAAAGACGGAAGACAGGTTATGATAGGCTGGCTCCAGAACTGGGATGCTTTGGCAATAAAACGTGAAGATTTTCCGTGGTTTGGACAGATGAGCCTTCCCAGGGAAATATCGATAAAGAACGGCAGGTTGATTCAAAAGCCTATTCGCGAAATAGAGAATTACTATGGTAAAAGAGTAAGCAGACAAAATGTCATTGTTACCGATGATTGCGTGCTTTCAAGCGTAGAAGGCAGATGCATTGACATGACGGTTAATGTAAGACCTACAGGTTCGGATCTTTCATACGGAAAATTTGAGATACGCTTTGCGGATAACGGTAAAGAATATTCAACCATAGAATTTGATCCTGTTGAATCTGTTGTGAAAATCGACCGCAAGCATTCGGGAAACAGAAGGGCAATCGTGCACCAGAGAAGGTGCAAAGTGGCTGATAATAACGGAGAGATCAAACTGCGTGTGATACTTGACAGATACAGCATGGAATTGTTCATTAATGACGGAGAACAGGTAATGTCAATGGGCATCTTTACAGATATTAAGGCTGAAGGAATCAGCTTTAGAGCAAGTGGCGAACTGTCAATGGACGTTGTGATGAATGAATTGGAGAAGAAAAAATGAGTGAATTTAATGTTGTGGCACTTGGCGAGTTACTGATCGATTTTACAAATAACGGAGTGAGTGATCAGGGAAATCCCATGTTTGAGGCTAATCCCGGAGGAGCTCCTTGTAATGTCTTATCTATGCTCCAAAATCTCGGAAATAAAACGGCATTCATAGGGAAGGTCGGCAACGACTTTTTTGGAAGAATGCTGAAAGAGAGAATCGAGGCACAGGGAATAGACTCCGTGGGATTGGTAGCGGATGACGCGGTGCATACGACATTGGCATTTGTTAATAAGCTTCCGAACGGAGACAGAGATTTTTCTTTTTACAGAAATCCGGGGGCGGATATGATGCTGACTGCAGATGATGTTAATAAGAGCAGAGCTGTTATCGAGAATGCGGAAGTTTTCCATTTCGGAACTTTATCCATGACAGGTGAACCTGCAAAAGAGGCAACAAAGCTTGCTGTGGATATTGCAAAGAAGAAAGGTATTCTTATTTCTTTCGATCCAAACTACAGGGAACCTTTGTGGAAATCTGTGGAAGAAGCACTTGAGGCTATGAGATACGGATTTGAGAAATGTGATATTCTGAAGATTTCCGATAATGAGGTGGAACTGTTCACGGGCATGACGGATATCGAGGCGGGAGCCAAGAAAATACAAAAAGAATTTGATATTCCCATCGTATTTGCAACGCTCGGCGCAGAAGGAAGCATGGCACTTTACAAAGATATAGTTGTAAAGAAAGCGGGCTTTAAGAATCCCGATACGATAGAGACGACCGGTGCCGGCGATACTTTCGGCGCATGCGCAATCGACTACATCCGCAGGAACGGTCTAAATGAATTATCAGAGGAGAAGTTTACGGAGTGCCTGACATTTGCCAACGCGGCAGCATCCATCATCACAACAAGAAGAGGTGCGCTGGCAGTCATGCCGACTCTTGATGAAGTTAAAGAATTTTTGAAAAAAGTTATATAAAAGGTATTATGAAACTTCCCACACTTTGGCTTGTTATGGCTGAGGTGTGGGAAGTTTCATAGTATGAGTGTTGACAATTTTATAATTCGTGTTATAGTTGTAGTAGAACAAATAGAATTATATATAATGCAGTAGGAGGAGATTATGAATATCCAGAAGTTTACACAAAAGTCCATAGAGGCTGTGAGCGGATGTGAGAAGATTGCTGTCGAATACGGCAATCAGGAGATAGAACAGGAACATCTTCTCTATGCTCTTATGACAATAGAAGATAGCCTTATTTCAAGGCTTGTGGAGAAGATGGGCGTTGATACATCTTCTTTTGTTACAAGGATTGAGCAGGGAATCGGCAAGAGAACCAAGGTTCAGGGCGGGCAGCCTTATATAGGAGCACAGCTTAACAAGGCTCTTTTGTCCGCAGAGGATGAGGCCAAGGCGCTCGGAGATTCCTATGTTTCTGTTGAGCATATTTTCCTGGCACTTTTAAAGCATCCCAATAAAGAGGTAAAAGAAATCTTTGCGCAGTTCGGAATCGACAGAAACAGATTTCTTCAGGTGCTTTCTGAGGTTAGGGGCAACAGAAATGTCACAACGGATAATCCGGAGGCAACTTATGATACGCTCAGCAAATACGGCACCGAGCTTGTCGAGAAGGCAAAGCAGCAAAAGCTCGATCCTGTTATAGGGCGTGATACCGAGATCCGAAACGTGATAAGGATTCTTTCCAGAAAGAGCAAGAACAATCCCGTTCTCATAGGTGAACCCGGTGTAGGTAAAACCGCGGTCGTTGAGGCACTTGCGCAGCGAATAGCAAGCGGCGATGTTCCGTCTGCTCTTAAGGATAAAAAGATCTTTTCACTTGATATGGGAGCGCTTGTTGCGGGAGCCAAGTACAGAGGCGAGTTTGAGGAGAGGCTTAAGGCTGTCCTTGAGGATGTAAAAGGTTCTGACGGTGAGATAATTCTTTTCATCGATGAGCTTCATCTGATAGTTGGTGCGGGTAAGACTGACGGCGCAATGGATGCGGGCAACATGCTAAAGCCTATGCTTGCAAGAGGTGAGCTCCACTGCATCGGTGCGACGACGCTCAATGAGTACAGGCAATATATTGAGAAGGATGCGGCTCTTGAGAGACGTTTCCAGCCTGTCATGGTAGATGAGCCGACGGTTGAAGATACGATAAGTATTCTTCGCGGATTGAAAGAGAGATATGAAGTTTTTCACGGCGTAAAGATCATGGACAGTGCGCTTGTGAGTGCTGCGGTTCTTTCAAACAGATATATTTCGGATCGTTTCCTGCCCGACAAGGCGATCGATCTTGTGGATGAAGCATGTGCACTTATCAAGACCGAGATGGATTCGATGCCTGCAGAGCTTGATGAGCTCAATCGTAAGATTATGCAGATGCAGATCGAGGAAGCGGCTCTTAAGAAAGAAGACGATTCTTTGAGTGCGGAGAGACTTTCCAATATGCAAAAAGAGCTTGCGAATCTCAAGGAAGATTTTGATACGAGAAAGGCTCAGTGGGAGAACGAAAAGCAGGCGGTTGACAGACTTGCCGCTATGCGTGAGCAGATAGATACGATCAATTCCGAGATTGCCATCGCACAGAGAAACGGCGATTATGAGAAAGCGGGAGAGCTTCAGTACGGTAAGCTTCCTGCACTTAAGAAGGAACTTGAAGAAGCGGAAGAACTTGCGCATCAAAAAGAAGCTGATACAACGCTTGTTCACGAGAGAGTTTCAGATGAAGAAATCGCGGGAATCATCAGCAGATGGACCGGAATTCCTGTAAACAAGCTGACTGAGAGCGAGAGGAATAAGACACTTCATCTTGCGGATGAACTTCATCAGAGAGTTATCGGACAGGATGATGCGGTAACACTTGTTTCGGAAGCGATAATGAGATCCAAAGCAGGAATAAAAGATCCCGGAAAGCCTATCGGTTCGTTCCTTTTCCTCGGACCTACCGGCGTCGGTAAGACTGAGCTTGCAAAGAGCCTTGCTCAGGCACTTTTTGATGACGAGAACAACATGGTTCGTATCGATATGAGTGAGTATATGGAGAAGTACAGCGTGTCACGTCTTATCGGTGCACCTCCCGGATATGTCGGATACGAAGAGGGCGGTCAGCTTACGGAAGCTGTGAGAAGAAAGCCTTATGCGGTAGTTCTTTTTGACGAGATTGAAAAAGCACATCCCGATGTGTTCAATATATTGCTGCAGGTGCTTGATGACGGTCGTATCACCGATTCACAAGGAAGAACGGTAGACTTTAAGAATACAATTCTTATCATGACTTCCAATATCGGCGCACAGTATCTGCTTGACGGAATCGACAATAGTGGAAATATAAGCGAAGAGGCTCAGAAAGAGACGATGGATGATCTCAGAAATCACTTTAGGCCTGAGTTCCTCAACAGACTTGATGAGATTATCATGTTCAAGCCTCTTACCAAAGATAACATTGGCGGAATCATCAAACTTATAGTTGATGACCTCAACAGCAGACTTTCAGAGAGAGAAATCTCCATACGTCTGACCGATGCGGCGCAAAATTACATAATCGATGAGGCCTACGATCCGATCTACGGCGCAAGACCTCTTAAGAGATTTGTACAAAAGCACGTTGAGACCTTGTCCGCAAAGCTCATCCTCGAAGACAGAGTTAAGCCTCACGACACCATCGAATTCGATGTCCAAGGCGGCGAACTTGTTGCTTCGGCCAAACACTGATGCAAGGAACCACAGTCCGGCTATAAGAGAAGTTTTCTTGTCGTTACATAGGTTGATATTCAAGGCATAAAAAAGATACGTTTTTCATTCTTTGCTCCAAAAACTCGCCCATTAATGGGCTCAAACAGTTGGAGCAAAAACAGAATGAAAAGCACATCTTTTTTATTACTCTTGAATATATCAACATATGTAAATGCTGCGAAAACTCCCCTTATAGCCGGACTGTGGTTTTTGATTTATCTATTTAATGATAGCGTCATAATCCAGATAGATTTTGCGGAAGATAGAAGATTTATCTGTGGATTTAAGGTCTGTTCATGTAAAAAAAGCGATGAAACCCAGATAGATTTTGCGGAAGATAGAAGATTTATCTGTGGATTTAAGGTCTGTTCATAGAAAAAGAGCATGAAATTCCAGATAAGCTGGGTATAAGCTGCTTTTCTTATCTGTATTTTTGCGATATGGGTTGAAAAAATAGCCCAAAATCGCAGATAAAAAAGGATAAATGATAAGTTTATCTGGAAAATAGGCAAAATATATCCAATCGCTACAGAGCAGTTCTAATACACTTAGCAATGGCGACTGATAAAAATCTATGTAAATTGATTTCTTCCGGAATCATACTTATATCCGATCCCTTCGAGCTTGCCTATGATTTCGGCAAGCTCTTCATTATTAATTTCAAGATCGTCGCAGAGCGCATCGAGGCTTGAATAGTTGTCTCTCAGTTTCATATTCATATAACTTAATAGCATAACAGGATCTTTCGGTAACATAGTGAACCTCCCGGAGAATGTGCTTTCGCACTGTTAATAGTATTAATTACATGATACGATATTTGAGTTTGAAAACAAGATACAACATGGCAAGGAGACGAAATATGTTTAGAAGAGAGAAACTAATATTGGCAGCAACGGTGTGTGTTTTGCTTACTGCCTGTGGAGAGGCTAAGGCTGATGCAGAGAAGATTTTAGAAAAGACACAGGTAGGCAACGAATTATTTACTGATGAAAAAGAACAAGGTGATAGTAGTGTTTCAACTTCGATAGAGGGTGAGTCTGACGGTGAATCATCTTCTTTTTCAGATACTGCAATCAATAGTACGGCTTCCGACAGTGAGACAATAGCTTTATATGGAAAAGAAGGTTCTGCTGACGAGATGTATGATGCATACAAAAAAGCACTCAGAGACTTTGTGGCAAAAGGGAAATGGCTGTGTGAGGAAGAAGAGAATTATATGTATAATTATATGTATGATATAGATTCAGATTCAGATAGTTCTGTTGCAGATTTTAGTGTGTTTGATCTTGACGGAGATGGGTATGATGAATTGATTTTCAGATTTAATGCTAGCATTTCTGCCTCTAAGTATGAACAAGTTATTGGATATGATTTTACAAAACATGAATTATATGAAGTATATCGTGGATATTATGGGCTTGAATTTTATGAGAACGGTGCTATTGAAGACGGCCTGTCTCATGGTGCTCCGTATGGAGGCGTTTTTTTGCCTTATAATTTATATGTGTTTAACAAAAATATAGGCAAATATGACAGTGCCGGTTATGTTGAGGCATTATGGTCTGAAGCTTGGCCATCAGATGAAACAGCATTTCTCTCAAATGTGGATAAAGACGGAAATGGTTATGTCTATTTTATTGATTCTTATTATTCTAGTGATAATTTGAAATTTGCAGTAGATGATGATAAATATCAGGCGTGGCTTAAGTACTATACAAATGGAACTGAGAAATTGGATATTGATTATCACGATTTAACCGAGGAAGAGATATCAAAAATCGGGAAATAATGATAAATCGTCTACCTAAAAATTATGCATTCTTGAACATCAATAATGCATAATTCAGCACATTATGTTGAAAGTGCCTATTTTGTTGGTGTATAATTTAATGTGATATAAGAGCTTATTTTATTTGATTATATCTGATATATTAGCTTTCTCGGTTTGTGTACTTTAAGCATATAAGCGGGAAAATTAAGTGATTATTACTGAAAGCGAATGATATGCAAAAATCAATCGATATTCATTGTCATATAATGCCGAGTGTGGATGATGGCTCAAGGGATATAGAGACAAGTCTTAAGATGCTTAAGATTGCGGAGAAGAACGGAATAACCCATGTTATACTTACGCCGCATCATAAGCCAATGCACCATAATGTGAGCCCGTTACATAACAGGAGTTATACAGAGCGCCTTCAGCAGGAAGCATCCAAACTTGGAATAAATATCAACCTGTATCCCGGAAATGAAGTATATTACAGCGATGAGACTCAGGAAGAACTTGAAAACGGCAAGATAACTACACTTGCAGGTTCCGAGTATGTGCTTGTGGAATTTCATCCGACCAATACTTTTAAAGCAATACATAACGCGGTGTACAGAATCCAGTCCGCCGGATACATGCCGATAATAGCGCATGTTGAACGTTACAGCGATGTAGTTTCGCATCCTTCTTATGTGGAAGAGCTGCGTGATATGGGGTGCTATATTCAGGTCAATGCGTCGAGTATTATGGGCAAGTATGGCTTTGGAATAGGTCTTTTTACAAAAAAACTTCTCAAGAAGGGGCTTGTGCACTTCGTTGCGACCGATGCTCACGATACGGCAAAGAGAGCGCCTGATATTCTTGATTGCAGAAACTATGTGGACAGGAAATTTGGGGAGGACTATGGGAGAAAGATTTTTTACGATAATCCCATGAGCGTCATAAATAATGACGTTATCTGAGGGAATACGGATGAAATTGACGGTTCCTTTAATATGAAAAAAAGTTTGTTGGAGTAATTGATGGATAAAAGAGACGACATCGTTGAAATTAATCTTGGGGAGCTTTTTTCGATTCTTTTGGGAAGGGCATTTCTCATAATCAGTGCGGGGCTGTTTTTTGCTCTGACAGGTCTGTTTGTGAGTAAGTTCGTCGTTCACCCGGTTTTTGAATCAACGACCAAGATTTACATACTTAATAAAGAGGAAAATCAGACGGTGACATATTCCGATGTTCAGATATCTACGCAGCTTACTTCGGACTATGCGGAACTTATAAAGAGCAGATATGTTTTGGAGGAAGCCATACAGAGGCTTAATCTTGTAGACATAACCTATGAGGATCTTGCCAAGGTTGTCAAGGTTGATACACCTTCCGATACCAGAATCGTTGCCATTACGGCTAAGGACGAAGATCCGCTTATGGCAATGGAGATTGCAAACTGTATCAGAGAAGTTTCAAGTGAACACATTACAAATGTTATGGATATAGATGCCATCAATGTTGCGGAGACAGCCAATGTTCCTACTAAAAAAGCGAGCCCGAGCGTCTTTAGATGGACGATAGTTTCGGGATTTGCGGGAACGGTTATCGTGGCGTTTTTCGTGGTACTGGGCTTCCTTATGGATGACACCATTAAGAGTAACGACGATGTTGAGAGATATCTTGGACTCAGCACTATCGGACTTATCCCTCTTTCTTCAGATGAACAGGGAAAAAAGAAATCAAAAAAATAAAAAATAGAATGGAGATTTTATGCAGACCGCAAAACTTCATTTCAGTCAGGCAGAAAATAATTATCAGGTAAAAGAAGCATATAAGACACTTCGAAGTAACGTAGAGTTCAGTGGACAGAATGTCAGAGTTATCTCTGTTACAAGCTGTACTCCGGGAGAGGGAAAAACAACAGTTGCTATGGCACTTGCAAGAGCATTTGCAGAGGCTGGCAAGAAGACAATTCTTGTCGATGCCGATATGCGTAAGTCTGTTCTTGTGGGTAGATACAGAACGGGTTCTGTAAGGCTCGGTCTTACGCACTGTCTTGTAGGAAGAGAACGCCTATCAAGTGTTATTTGTGAGACGGATACACCTAATCTCTATGTGATATTCAGCGGCCCTGTTCCGCCCAACCCAAGTGAGCTTCTCGGAGGCAGGATTTTTGCCAAAGCACTTGAAAATATGAAACAGGTTTTTGATTACATAATCGTTGATACGCCTCCTCTCGGAAGCGTTATCGATGCGGCCGTTGTTGCCAAGCAGTGCGATGGAACGGTAATGGTAATCGAGAGCAATTCGATCAGCTACAGATTTGCACAGAGGGTAAAAGACCAGCTTGATAAGGCCGGAGCAAAGATGCTCGGAGTCGTCCTTAATAAGGTTGATATTAACGGCAAAGGTTACTACGGCCATTACGGTCATTATTACGGCAAATACTATGGTAAGTATTACGGTAAGTACTACGGCAAGTATGGAGAAGGCGAAGCAATGCAGGTTACCCGTCCTAAGGCGCAGGAGACCGTGGCAGAACCTGACGATGACGATCTGGATGAGCTGAATTACCTGGCGGGAGTTACCAGAAAAGACAGATAAGAATTACTACTATAGGCAGCTTTAAGGCTGCATGTGACACATTCGGAGGATGAAGTGAGAGGAAATATACTCGGTATATTTTTTACCATATTGAGCGGAGTGATGATTGCTCTTATAGTCTTGGCATACGGAAGGAGCGATAAAATGGCTCCGGAGTTCAGGTTTTCGGCGCTTGATCTTGTTTATGATTCCGGAACAAATGACAAAGACCTTATTGTCGGAATCAATGCGTATGATGCAAAGGACGGAGATATTACAGACAGAATAGTTGTTGAGAAAGTGGTTCTTAACAAAGATGCGGAAACGGCGGTAGTTTACTACGCGGTTGCCGATCACAGCGGAAATGTAACAAAACAGTCGAGAGTTTTTCCGGCAAATATTGCGGATATAGAATTTAACGGTGATTCCTCTGAAAAGATAGAGGATGGTATGCACCCCAATATTTCTTTTGAAAACGGGGAGAGCGTGGCTGCGGCATCTTCAGCCGACAGCGAAGAAGAAACAAACGGTAACTAGGAGTCAGGGATGAGGGGAAAAGGAAAGATTTTTCTCATTATATGGGCAGTGCTGATGACGCTTATTTCGGGGGCGTTGCTTGGTTTTGAGATAATGAGAGGTTTTGGAAAAGCAAATCTTGATTCGAAATCGGCAACAACAGCACCTGTTATGGCAAAGTCTGCTCTCTATGAGGGCAATACGACAGGCGATTCCAAGTGGCAGGATGACTGGATCAGATATAACGGCGCTGTTTATGATTACAATGAAGATATAATCACTTTTTTGATAATGGGTATCGACAAGGATGATGAGATCGTTACCAAGGTTGCGGAAGGAACCGACGGAGGCCAGGCGGACGCATTGTTCCTGCTTGCGCTTAACCCGCATAATCAGACGATCAGCATTATCGGAATCAACAGAAATACAATGACAGATGTCGATGTTTACGACGAGTACGGAAGATATCAGACAACAGCAAAGGCACAGATTGCTTTGCAACATGGCTTCGGCAACGGTATGGAAGAGTCTTGTGAATATCAGGTGAAGGCAGTGTCGAATCTTTTTCACCAGCTTCCGATTCATGGGTATGCCGCGATAAATATGAGTGCGATTCCTGTGATAAACGATCAGGTCGGGGGCGTGGATGTAGTTGTTTTAGAGGACCTTACCAAGTTTGATAAAAAACTTGAGAAAGGCGCAAGGGTTCATCTTGAGGGAAAAACAGCATTTCACTATGTAAAGAGCAGGGATGTTTACATTCCGAATTCAAACGGCTCAAGACTTGAGAGACAGCGCCAGTACATAAATTCATTTATAAATTCTGCAAGGACTGTGTGCAGGGAGAATAATAACGCGGCGGTTGAACTCTTTACCGCGATAGGAAATAAGATGGTCACCAATATTTCCGCCGACGAGATCTCTTATCTTGCTCCGTTTCTTGTATCATACAAGTTCGATATTGACAATATCGTGACCATAGATGGGAAAACTGAGAAAAACGGTAAGTACGAAGAGTTTTATGCGGATGAAAATAGTCTGTATGAGGCTATTGTAAATGTTTTTTATGAAAAAATTAATGATAAGAACTAATGTAATGTACAGAATAAGACGATATATTGATATGGAGAAGAAAGCCGTAAAAGGATTCTTTTTACTGTTTATTGTACTCGGACTTACGGGATGCTCCAAAGAGGCGTCGAATTCTGTTGGAAATACGGGATTTGAAACGAGTGCGCTTCCTACAGAGCAGGAGTCGGGATTCGACAGTGTAAAAGAGCTCAATGAGGATGCTTTTGCGTGGCTGTATATTCCCGAAACGGAGATCAACTATCCGATCCTTCAAAATGCTGAGGGTGACGATATGTTTTATACGGATCACAACGAGTTCAAAGAGCCCGATGCAAACGGTGCCATATATATCGAGGCGGCAAATCTGAATAACATGTGTGATTTTAATGAGGTTATTCACGGAGCGTCGCCTGCGGACGGGACCAGGTTTGCGGGAATCAATAATTTTTTGGATAAAAAATTTTTTGATGAGCATGAATATGCATATGTATATATGCAGGATAATTCACTTACATATTACATAATTGCGGCCTACACGCGCGATAATACAAGGCTTCTTGAGCAATATGATTTCTCGTATGCTTCGGGATGTTCTGAGTTTATTGATGAGCTTTACAGTAAAGCCGGCATGAATGGGATTATCAGAGAAGGTTGTGAAAGCGGGCTTTCTCCCGAACATTTTCTTATTACGCTTACCACCGACAGTGTTACGGAGCCGGGCAAGCAGACGGTTGTTGTGGGATGCCTTGTAGGTGATGCGGCAGGAAAGATAGACCGTGAGATTGATTACGGAAATGAAGATTATTAATGCTTTTAGATAAGGCTGGAGCAGATAAACCAGTAATGTTTAATAAAGGAACGGAGGCAAAAATTATGAGAAAGATTCTGGCACTTGCAGTTGCGGGTACACTTATGGTGACAAGTTCCGTATGTGTATTTGCTGCAGAGGGTATTGGTGTTGCTGAAGAGAATACGGATGCAGGTTCAAACGGAGGCAGCGAGGCAATATACAGTCCGACTACGGCAGAATATTGGCAGGAAAAGTATGAAAAAGCAAATGGAGATATTGCCGATCTGAATCGTCAGGTAGGAGCTCTCAGTGCGCAGAAAGATATGCAGGAGCAGCAGCTTAGATCTCTTCAGGATCAGTTTGAGGCTTTTAAGGCTGCCCAGGAAAGAAATAATGCATCTCTTTCAGCTGCAAACAGCACACTTAATAATCAGAAGAACGATCTTATCAATCAGAAAAACAATCTTACAAAGCAGCTTGAAAATACAAAGAAGAGTCTTGATGACGCTGTAAAAGTAAGAGATAAATATCAGGAAAAGTATAGAAATGCAACTAAACACGGTAAGAACGAAGCTCCTTCAAGAGCTGCTCAGCTTAGCAGAAACAATGCGATAGGTGACGGATACGGCGGATATATTGCTCAGGGCGGACACGTTCAGATTAACGGAGGAAAGAGCAATGTGACATTTACACTCGCTGCTCCGACTTCAGGTGTTTTAAGTTCTGCAAGTCAGTATGCAAACAGTGTCGGCGGTACACTTCTTCACTGCGTAACAACAAGCTCACCCGGAGTTTCATTTAAAACAGCGACAGTAAACTTCACTGTTACCGGCGTATATGCGAACGACACTATCGCTGTATATCAGCTCCAGGGCAAAAACTGGGTACAGGTACTTGTTTCATCCGTAACGGATAATCATGTAACCGTAAATCTTACACAGCACGGACCTCTTGCATTTGTGAGAGTTGCAGCGGTTGCCACAGCAACACATTGATAAGATTTTGAAAAAGAATAAAAGATTTAAGGGCGCTTATGCAAAGAAAACTGCATAGGCGCTTTTTAATAATAAAAAGCATTTCACTCGAAAAATCTGCACTGGCTGCGAATTTCTGCAATTTCATTCAATATGAATTGACTTTATTATTTGCACGTATTACAATGTATTACAAAGAGAGGTGGTTGTTATGGCAATTTCTTTAAGACTAAGTCAGGAAGATACAATGTTGATAAAGAGTTATGCTGCATTACATAATATCAGCATATCGGAACTGTTTCGGCAGTCTGTTATGGAAAAGATTGAAGATGAATATGATCTTCAGTGTTATGAGAAAGCTATGAAGTTATATAAAGAGGACGATAAAACTTTCACTTTGGATGAAGTGGAAAGAGAGTTGGGACTTGATTGATGTATCATGTTGAATTTACAAAAAATGCCTTGAAACAGCTGAAAAAGATGGATAAATCAAGTGCTTCACTCATTCTTGGTTGGATCAGAAAAAATATAGAAGGATGTGATAATCCCAGAGTTCATGGGAAAGGATTAACCGCAAACAGAAGTGGACAATGGCGTTATCGTGTAGGGGACTATAGAATAATTACGGAAATAGAAGATGATAAAGTTATTGTTTTGGTTTTGAATGTCGGACATCGCAGAGATATATATGATTAACATGAATATAATTAAACGTTCCGATGGGGAATACGTTCAATGTGCAACGAGTTGCTATGCAACTCGTTGTTCTGTTATAATAGCGTTGCTGTGCATATGTATAAATGCGCATGGCAAGATGAGGAGAATATTATGAGTTGGGAAGAAAATGTACGCAAGGTTGTTCCGTACACACCGGGTGAACAGCCCAAAGTTAAGAATATAATCAAGCTTAATACAAATGAGAATCCTTACCCGCCGGCACCTGCGGTTGTGGAAGCGCTTAAGAATATGGATTCCGATAGTTTTAAGAAATATCCCGATCCTACCTGCGATGTTCTTGTGGAAGCTATAGCTGATTTTTACGAGGTTGATAAAGAGAATGTCTTTGTCGGAGTTGGTTCCGATGATGTACTTGCAATGGCTTTTATGACATTCTTTAATTCGGATAAGCCGGTTCTTTTCCCGGATATAACATATTCGTTCTATGATGTCTGGGCAGAGCTTTTCAGAATTCCTTATAAGCAGATTCCGCTACTTGATGATTTCTCTGTAAGGATTGAAGATTACTTTGGCGAGAACGGCGGTGTTGTTCTTGCTAATCCCAACGCACCTACGGGCGCGCAGCTTCCGATTGATGCCGTTGAGGAAGTGATAAAAAGAAATCCCGACGTAGTTGTTATCGTTGATGAAGCCTATGCTGATTTCGGCGGACAGTCGGTGCTTCCTTTGATAGACAAGTACGATAACCTTTTGGTTGTTCAGACTTTCTCAAAGTCGCGTTCAATGGCAGGAATGAGAATAGGTTATGCGTTTGGATGTAAGAAGCTCATCAAATACCTTCTTGACGTGAAATTTGCGTATAACTCATATACAATGAATATGCCTTCACTTGAGCTTGGTTCTCTTGCAATAAAGGACAGAGCTTACTTTGAGAAGACGGTGAGCATGATCGTCAACACGAGAGAGCGCGTTAAGAAAGAGCTTCGTGAGCTTGGATTTGAGTTTGCAGATTCCAAGACTAACTTTATCTTTGCTAAGCACAAAGAGAAGTCGGGAAAAGAGATTTTTGATTACCTCAGGGCAAACAACATAATCGTAAGACGCTGGGATGCGCCCAGGATCAAGGATCACCTCAGAATATCAATCGGAACGGATGAGGAGATGGATATCCTTATTGCAAAGCTTAAAGAGTTTCTGGGATGAGATGTATTTTGTAGATTGATTTGATAAGGAGTGTTGTTTAGTTATGTTGAATTATTTAATTGTTTTTCTGATATCAATGGTCCCTTTGGTAGAACTTAGAGGTGCAGTGCCTTACGCTATCACGATGGGACTTCCTGTACTTCCAAGCTATATTATCGCAATTATAGGTAATATGCTTCCGATGCCTTTTATTTTCTTCTTTGCAAGAAAAGTTCTTGAATGGGGAAAAGATAAGCCGGTAATCGGTGGTTTCTTTACTTTTTGTCTTGAGAAGGGACATAAGGGCGGAGAAAAATTAAAAGAGAAAGCCGGAAATAGCTTATACTTGGCACTTTTCTTATTTGTGGGTATTCCGATTCCCGGAACAGGTGCCTGGACAGGTACGCTTGCTGCTTCAATCCTCGACATGGATTTTAAAAAGAGCGTTAAAGCAGTTATTAGTGGTGTAATACTTGCAGGTATTATTATGGGACTTGGAACAAAGGTAGTACTACTTATAGGCAACTTGTTCTGATTCTGATCATTTAGTTGTGACAAAGGATTAAACATGGAAGCATACACAGATTTTGCAAATGTATATGACACATTCATGGATGAAACCCCATACGACGTATGGGGTGATTTTGTAGTGGAGCTTTTGAATAAATACGGAGTCACTAAGCCTGTGAAGAATGCAGGATGTCCGACATGTTCAAATGATGAAGCTAATAATACAGATGACAATGAAATTCCTGAACAGTCTGCAAATGACAAGGTGCAGAATGAAAATGAATGCGTTATATGTGAATATACAACTGAGGAAGATTCCGAGCAGGCGCTTGAAGAAGAGAAGAATCTTATCGTGGAACTTGGTTGCGGGACAGGTTCTTTTACCCTGAATATGGCAAAGCGTGGCTATGATATAATCGGGATAGATATGTCACCCGATATGCTTGATATTGCAAGGAAAAAAACTGCCGCCGAAAGTCTCAATGTCATGTATCTTGAGCAGGATATGAGAGAACTTGACCTTTATTGTACCTGCGGAACGGTGCTCAGCGTGTGCGACAGCGTCAATTACCTTCTTGAGGATGAGGATGTTATCGAGACATTTAAACTTGTGAATAATTTTCTTTTCCCAAAAGGAGTTTTCATATTTGATTTCAATACGCTTCACAAATACAGGGATGTGATCGGAGATGTTACGATTGCCGAGAACCGCGAGGATTGCAGCTTTATCTGGGATAATTATTATCACGATGAAGAGCATATCAATGAATATGACCTTACGATATTTGCAAGGTGCGGCGAGGGCGATGTGTTCAAGCGCTCTGTTGAGACTCATTATCAGAGAGGTTATACACTTGATGAGATGAAGTCTTTTGTGGAAAAAGCGGGACTTAAGTTTATTGCATGCTACGATGCGGACACCCACGAGGCTCCGACGGAAGAGAGCGAGAGAATATACATTGTTGCGGGTGAAAACGGCAAAGATGCCGTGAAGTGAGGAAAAAGTATGGTTGTAGTACTACTCAGCTATGTTTATATATTTTTGATGTGTCTGGTTGCGGGAGTGGCGATAAGAAAAGCTCTTTCAAGGTTTATTCCCATTCCAAGCGAAGAGAGAATCGGTATTACAGGCATTGTTACCACAGGTCTTGTGACGCTTACCGTGTATGCTGAGTGTTTCAGTATCTTTTACAAAGTCGGGGCGGTATGCCATGCCTTGATGCTCATAATTCTTACCATCGGGGCTTATAAGTATCGCAAGGAAGTCAGCGTGCTTCTTACTGGTGTACGAAAGAGATTTCGGTCAAAAGAGGGTGTTGTTTGCCTTATCATTGTGCTTATATCCGCTTTTTATGCCTCGAGAGGCGTTTTTCACAGGGATACCGGAATTTATCATGCTCAGGCAATCAGGATAATTGAAGAGTATGGCATCATAAAAGGTCTCGGTAATTTCCAGTTGCATTTTGCATATAACAGCTCGTATCTTGCGCTCTGCGCGCTTTTTACGCTGAGCTTTGTTTTGCCGTTTGCGCTTCATACGATGACGGGCTTTATCATGGCTCTTTTTACCTGTTATGCCGCTTGCGGCCTTATGAAATGGACATCTCGCGTAAGTCATACGGCTGATATGGCGAGACTTGCGATAATCATCTACGGCATTACGGTGCTTGAATATCTGCAGTCGCCTGCAACGGACTACGGCGCGATGTACATGGTGCTATATATCATGTGTGCGTGGATCACGCAGGCAGTTGAGAAAAAAGATGATTCGGAGGATATTCCTGTCTACGGGTATCTTGCGGTTCTTTCTATATTTACGGTCAGCATGAAGCTTTCCGCGGCAGCGCTTGTTGTGCTTGCAGTTCTTCCTTTTATTCTTCTGGTAAAAAAGAAGATGGCGAAGGAGACAGTTTCTTTTATCTTGATAGGTTTTTTGTCCTTCCTTCCGTATCTTGTAAGGAATGTGATAATTTCCGGATGGATCTTGTATCCTGCGGAAGCGATAGATATGTTTAATGTTGTATGGAAGGTTCCTGCAGAATATATGAAGTTTGATGCCAATCAGATCAAGGTTTGGGGCAGAGAGCTTCAGGACACCATGAGCGTGGAGGAAGGCATAACGGTTGGGATATCCGATTGGCTTCCAATCTGGTGGGAAAAGAAAAGGTTTTATGAGAAACTTCTTCTTGTGTTTCAGGTGGCGGGAGCGGGAGCAGTGCTTCTTAATCTTTTCATCAGGAAAGTTAGAAAAAAGATCCGCGCGGATGTTGCAATGTTCTATATCGCCGTGTTTATCAACATTGCCATGTGGTTCTTTACCGCGCCTTTTATCAGATACGGACTGGCATTTCTGATGCTTCTTCCGATTTGTGCGGCAATGGATCTTGCAGAGAATATATTTAAGGGAAAAGCGTTTCTCAGATTTGCAATGGTAGCTATCGCGGTTGTATGTTTCGGCAACTGGACAGCCAGATATCTTAAGGTTGACAAAGAGCGTTTCGTTGAACATGCAAAAGACGGCTATTATGTAACTCCGATTCCGTTTCCCGATTCAGAGACGGAAGAAGTTAATATGAACGGAGTAATTGTTTACAACACCGTCCATGAAGATGAAGAAGTAAACAGCTATTATAATTGCCCGAGTTCATGCTACAGCGACATGATGAATCGAAGTGAGCCGATAGGTACAACTTTGAAAGAGGGATTTAAAGCAAAGTGACGCGGCGGCACAGCCTTGAGTTAAAGCGAAAGGGCTGAAATAGAACAATACGGGCGTAGAGTGACTAAAACAGACAAAGAAGCATGATTTAGTCACTTAACAGAAGTACGCGAAGAGCAAAATATAGTCGTAGAGTGACTAAATCGAATAAAAAAGTAAGATTTAGTCACTTAACTGAAGCCGCGTGAAGAGCAAATACAGTCGTAGAGTGACTAAATCAGACAAAAGAGCGCTATTTAGTCACTTGATGAAAATAGCTGTGACTTTAACATGGTGAAAAAAATGACTAAACTCATTAAAAGATGGTGGTTTAGTCATTTTTTGTCTGAAGCAGAATATTCTTTGGGTTTATGTAAACTACAGTTTCAATTAAAACTTAAAGTCGAATTATATCTCAAAGTCAAATTAAAACTTAAAGTTGAATTATATCTCAAAGTCGCATTAAATCTCAAAATCAAATTAAAACTCAAAGTCGCGTTATATCTCAATCTCGCCCTCAAACACAGTAGTTGCAGGACCTTCCATGATCACGGGCGATTCGGGCTTTTTATCCCAGGAGCACTTGATGTCGCCGCCGAGAACGTGTACGGTAACTTCCGTGTCTGTAAGACCGTTAAGTATGCATGCAACAGTGGTAGCGCAGCATCCTGTTCCACAGGCAAGTGTCTCGCCTGTTCCGCGTTCCCAGACTCTCATGTGTACGTTGTTCTTGTCATCTATCTTTACGAACTCAGTGTTTGTGCGGTTAGGGAACACTGAGTGATTTTCAAATAAAGGACCTACGGCTTCAATATCGAAGTTTGCAAGGTCTTCGTTTTCCGGAAGGAATACAACGCAGTGGGGGTTACCCATTGATACGCATGTCATGTGCCATGTTTTTCCGGCAACTTCAATCGGAACATCTACAGCGAGCCTTCCGTATTTCGGTGAAAGAGCTTCATATTTTTTATTATCATTCGAAAGAAGTTCATCTGATACTGAAACAGGAACACTTGCAGCATCAAGGATAGGAGCACCCATATCAACTTTGACAGTCTCTACAAGTCCGTCGGATCCGATCTTAAGGTCTATGTATTTCTTTTTGCCCGCACTTACTATTGTAAGTTTGGTCTTATCGGTGAGCTTCTTGTCATAAACATATTTAGCGACGCATCTAATGCCGTTTCCGCACATTTCAGAGCGTGAGCCGTCAGCGTTATACATCTCCATCTCAAAATCAATATCATCATCTGCAACGGGATTTATAAAAATGAGGCCGTCTGAGCCGATTCCGAAGTGGCGGTCTGAAACCATTTGTACCACCTTAGATTTTTTCTCGGAAGGAACGTTTTCTTTTCCTCCGTCTACATATACATAATCGTTGCCGCAGCCGTGCATCTTGGTAAATTTCATATTGGGTACCTCGCATTCTGTGATCTTGTGTTGTTATGTTGAAGATAAGGAAATACTGTTGTAATCAGCAGTTTCCTAAAAAATACTTTGCTATATTTGCATTATAAAATAAATAAGTTTGTAATTGGTGCTGTCACATTTGTGATTCATGGCATCTGAATTGCTTCACCATTATAATATAATGCAAAAAGAAAATGTATACAATTATACAAAAAAGTAGTAAACTTTTTCTATATTCGCATGAAAGTGAGGACGAATCGATGTTTAAACCTAACAGTGACTATTTGAAACTTCCCGGAAGCTACCTTTTCAGCACTATCGCAAAGAAGGTTAATGCTTATCAGCAGGCTAATCCGGATAATAAAATAATTAGACTCGGAATCGGAGATGTTACACAGCCTCTTTGCCCCGCAGTAATCGAGGCGCTTCACAAGGCTGTTGACGAGCAGGCCGTAGCTGAGACATTCAGAGGCTATGCTCCCGATCTTGGTTATGATTTCCTTCGCCACGCAATGGCTGAGAACGATTTCAGAAGCAGAGGATGCGACATTGCCGACGATGAAATCTTTATTTCTGACGGTGCCAAGAGTGATTCCGGAAATATTCAGGAAATCTTTTCACAGGATGCCAAGATTGCTGTTTGCGATCCCGTATATCCCGTATATGTTGATTCCAACGTAATGGCAGGAAGAACAGGCGATTACGACGAGAGTACGGGAATCTGGAGCAATGTCATCTACATGCCTTGTACGGCTGAGAATGGCTTTGCACCTGAGCTTCCCAAGGAAACACCCGATCTTATCTATCTGTGCTTCCCCAACAATCCTACAGGTAGCGCTATTACCAAGGATCAGCTTCAGGTTTGGGTTGACTATGCAAATAAAGTCGGCGCCGTTATCATCTTTGATGCAGCTTATGAAGCATATATTTCAGAGGACAACGTTCCTCATTCAATCTATGAGTGCGAGGGTGCAAGAACTTGCGCTATAGAGCTCAGATCATTCTCCAAGAATGCAGGATTCACGGGACTTCGTCTTGGAGCAACAATTATTCCTCATGATCTTACAGTTGATTTTGAGGGCAAAAAAGTTCAGATGCACAGCCTCTGGGCAAGAAGACACGGAACAAAGTACAACGGAGCTCCTTACATCGTTCAGAGAGCGGGAGAGGCTTGCTACACAGATGCAGGTAAGGCTCAGATAAAAGATATGGTTGCACGCTACATGAAGAATGCGAACTATATTCTTAACGGCCTTAAAGACGCAGGATACGACGTTTCAGGTGGTGTTAACTCACCTTACGTATGGCTTCGCACTCCTGACAACATGACAAGCTGGGAATTCTTCGATCACCTTCTTGAGAAGGCAAACGTAGTAGGAACACCCGGATCGGGATTTGGACCGAGCGGAGAGCACTACTTCAGACTTACGGCTTTCGGAAGCTACGAGAACAGTGTAGAAGCGCTTGAGAGAATTAAGAAGCTCTGATCTTATCAGGAAAAAGAACTGTGTAAACAGAAATGCATGATATCTTAAATGAAATTACAGAAATCCGCACCAGCTGCGGATTTCGTGAGAACATGATTCAGGAGTCAGCCAAGCCCTATCGACGAAGTCGATTCAAATTGGCTTGGTTGATGCATTCTTGAACTTCATGTTCAAGAATGTATTATTTTTGGAAATGCTCACTAAGTATTTGATAATCTGCCCGCTTATCTTCATTGCGGGCTTTATAGATGCGGTAGCGGGAGGCGGCGGACTTGTGTCGCTTCCCGCTTATATGATTACGGGAATTCCCGTACATAACTGTATAGCTACAAACAAGATGAGTTCATTCATGGGAACATCGGTAACTACGGCAAAATATGCACGAAAAGGTTTTATTCCATGGAAGATAGGAATGGTGTGCATTCCTTGTGCACTTGCCGGATCATCGCTTGGAGCAAAGGCTTCACTTCTTGTTCCCGACAATATTCTTAAGACAATCCTTATGATAATTATCCCTCTCACGGGAATCTATGTCATTACACGCAAAGGAAACCTGGAAACAAATATAACTCGTTCCGATAAAGCAGCTTTGTTTATAAGCGCTCTTGTCGCTCTTTTCATCGGTGCATACGATGGCTTTTACGGCCCGGGAACCGGTGTGTTTTTGATACTTCTTTTGACCTGTTTTACAGGAATGAAGCTTACAACAGCCAACGGACTTACCAAAGTGATAAATCTGTCCACCAACATCGCGGCACTTGTGGTATTTCTGATAAACGGGCAGGTACTTCTTCCGCTTGGCGCAGTTGCAGGTCTTTTCAACATTGCAGGTAATTACATTGGAGCTACATGCTTTGAAAAAAACAGCTCCAGGATCGTTAAGCCGGTCATGATAGCGGTACTTTCGATTTTCTTTATTAAGCTGATGTTTGAGATGTGTATTGGATAATATTTGAAGAAACGTATACTATATTTGTGGCTTTTGACACCTATATGATAATACGATAGAATAAAATCTGCGTATATCGTAAAAAGAGGTCGGTAGTACCGAGCTCAATAAATGAGATAATTATTTAGAAAACAGGAGTAACGGATATGGCATTATTGAAAAAATGGCATGATATGGCTTATTCAGAGACTACAGACAAGGGTACCCTCCAGAAATTATGGACAGAGTACTTCCAGAAAGAGCGCGACATCTATGCGCAGCTTTTAAAGAATCCCGATGAAGTTGTTAAGGGAACAGTAAAAGAGCTTGCAGAGAAATACAAAGTAGACATCATGACTATGGTTGGTTTCCTCGACGGAATCAACGACAGTCTTAAGGAGCAGAATCCTATCGAAGAGATGGAAGAGGATACTGAGGTTAACCTTGGCTTCGAAAAAGAACTCCTTTACAAAAACATGGTAAACGCCGGCGCAGACTGGCTCTACAACCTTCCTGAATGGGAAGAGATCTTTGACGAGGACAAGAGAAAAGCCCTCTACAAAGAAGAGAAGGCTTCTCACACAATCAGAAAAGAAGAGAAGATCTATCCCAACGATCCCTGCCCGTGCGGAAGCGGCAAGAAGTATAAGAAGTGCTGCGGAAAGAACGCATAAGTAATCACCTAGCGAGGTTTTTTCGAGCTTGGTGTACTACTTAGTTCCGGCGAGCGCTATGCGCGAAAGCGGAACATCATAAATATAAAAAAGCATGGCTGTACCCGGTAGGTATAGCAGAAGGAGCTGAAATGACAAAAGAAGAATATTTAGAAGTTTACCGCCATTCATTGGCACACATTCTCGCTAAGGCTGTTATAGAGCTTTACGGAAAGGAAGTGCAGTATGCAATCGGACCTCAGATCGACGACGGTTGCTACTACGATTTTGTACTTCCCAAGGCTGTGACACAGGATGATTTCAAGACCATCGAGGATAAGATGCGTGAGATCATCAAGAGAAGAGAAGACTTTACACGCAAAGAGGTTTCAAGAGCGGAAGCACTTGAAATGTTCAAGAATCAGAAGTTTAAGACAGAGCTTATCAACGATCTTCCCGAAGATGAAACTTTGACAGTTTATTATACAGGCGATGATTATGTCGATCTTTGCCGCGGACCTCATGTGGCAAACTCTCAGGAGCTTATGAATGTAGCTTATCAGGTGAAGGCTGTTTCAGGAGCGTACTGGAGAGGCGATGAGAAGAGAGACCAGCTTTCAAGAATTTATCTTTATGCTTTCCCGAGCAAGGATGAGCTCAAAAAGCACATCAAGATGATCCAGGAAGCAATGGAGCGCGATCACAAGAAGATCGGTGCCCAGCTCGATCTCTTTATGTTTGATGAGACCGCACCCGGTATGCCTTACTGGCTTCCCAGAGGCTGGAAGATGTATCAGGCACTTCTTAAATATTCAAGAGAAGTACAGGAGAGACACGGTTACACAGAAATCGCAGCTCCCCTTGTTAATAACAAAAAGCTTTGGCTTATAAGCGGACACTGGGCTCATTACGTAAATAACATGTTCATGGTTCCCGGTGTTTCGGGATGGCTCAAGGCAGATGCTGAGATTCCCGGCATCCTTGAGAATATCAATGAACCTGATGAAGAGCCTAAGAACATTAAGATCCTGGCTAAATCCGTTATATATAATCGTGAGCAGGACGACACAATGGCTGCAAAGCCCATGAACTGTCCAAATGCGATGATGACATATAAGAGAACAAACCACTCTTACAAAGAGCTTCCTATCCGTTACAGCGAATATGATGTTCTTCATCGTAAAGAGAAGTCAGGACAGATGAACGGTCTTTTCCGTGTTCAGGAGTTCCGTCAGGATGATGACCATACATTCGTAATGGAATCTCAGATAAAAGAAGAGATTGCCGATATTATCGCAATCGCTGATGAAATCTACTCAACATTCGGTGTTACATACAGAGCCGAGTTCTCAACAAGACCCGATGACTTCATGGGTGATATCGAAGTTTGGAACAGAGCGGAAGCTGCTCTTAAGGAAATCCTCGATGAGAAGTATGGCGAGGGTGGATATGAGATCAACGAAGGAGACGGTGCGTTCTACGGACCTAAGATCGACCTTCAGATCAAGGATGCACTCGGAAGAGAATGGCAGTGCGGTACCGTACAGCTTGACTTCCAGCTTCCTCACAACTTTGGCCTTACATACCAGGCTCAGGACGGAACAATGCAGATGCCTGTAGTTATTCACAGAGCTATCTACGGTTCACTTGAGAGATTCATCGGTATTATCATTGAGAACTTCAAGGGAGTATTCCCGTTCTGGCTCAGCCCTTATCAGGTTGGCATCGTGCCTATCCGTGTAGAGCACAACGAGTATGCCAAGAAGGTTGAAGAGGCTCTTGTAAAAGCCGGAATCCGTGTTGAAGCTGATTACTCAGACAACAACATGAAAGAGAAAATCAAGAAGTTCAAGAACTACAAAGATCCGTACATCATTGTTGTCGGTGACAAGGAAGCACAGGAGAACACTGTATCTATCAATGTTCGTGGTTCCAACAAGCAGGTTCAGAACGTTCCTCTTGATGCGCTCGTTGAGATGTGCAAGAAGATGAACGAAGAGCACAGCCTTGAGCTTATCGACAGCTACGAAGCTTGATATTTTTGTTTTGTAAAAGAAATTATAAAGACCTGGCCATATTATATGGTCAGGTCATTTAATGAAATGGGGCGTTTTATCTATGAATAAAAAGAAAATTTTATTCAATGAAATAGTTGCGGCATTAATGGCATTTGCCATTTTTGTTACTAACGCTTCATGCCTTGAACTGGCAGCAGGCGAAGAGCTTAAGGAAGCGACTGGATGTACGTTTGTCCTTAATTCCGAATTCGTTCCGGCCGGAGTGAAGGGGTACTATGTAAATAAGTACAGACCTATGGAATCATCATCTGTAAGTTACAATGTGCATGATAACAGCGCCGACTCCATGCTTACGAACAGAGAAAAGGCCGAGATCGCAAGCGGTGAAAAGAGTATCGACAGTCTCGGAAAACTCGATAAGCACAAATATGAAGCTCTTGTTTCGGAAGGGTATAAGGCTCAATATGGAGCAGATGTGGGATTCAAAGTAGAATCTTTTGACCACATAGAAATAGACGGCTATCCCGGTTACAAGATAGTCGCCAAATATGAACCCGAAGGCTCGCAGGTCGTTCATCAGACCGTATATATAATACGTTCCAAATATCGCACATTCACCATCACATATCAAAGAGCTGCAGATGACGATTGCGAGGAAAGCTTTAATATAAGCGCAAGTACGATAAGGGTCCACTGACCGTTACGCGGTGGCAGTGTAAAACTTAGGGGCTTATTGCAAGGTATGGCTGTAGCCTTTTTGCTGCTTTCATCGAAATTATATTGGCCCGAGGATTGGATATATGCTGCGCGAAGTTGTCTGAGCAGATGCACCTTAGAATTTTCACCTGTTCATGCAGATTCGTTATATCCTCTTGTTTTTCTAAAGGTCAGATTACTTTCCCTCTTGCATGCTTCGAAAAGAACTTGCAGGACGCTCGAAAAATTATATTGGTCATGGTCATACGGTGCGTAGCACCTACAGCAAATAAGAGCACAAATCCCCGAACTCTGAAAGAGCTCGGGGATTCGTGCTTTTTTGCTGTGGCAGTCCGCCTTGCGGACATGACCATGACCGCGGTATGTCATTAAGCGTCCTGCTTCAGACATTTTTCTGCGCATGCAGGAAAGTAATCTTTGACCTTAAGAAAAACAAACGAGGCTATAAAAATCATCTGCGATGAACAGGTGAAAAATTCTTTGGTGCATATGTGAGTTTATGAAGCGCAGCATATGTTTATCCAATCTCTCGTCCAATATAATGTCTTGAGATGATGCAGCAAAAAGGCTACAGCCATGCCTTGCAATAAGCGGGAAGTTATATATATGCCGCAGTATAATTCTCGGATTTTACAAGTACTTCATCCGTAAAAAGTCTGATCTGTAAAAGGTCCCGGTTGTCGGGGTGGCTTGACGCATCGTCAAGCATACTCAGCATTATTTCTATTTGTACATCTTCGCATGTCCCGCGAAGAGATTCATATTTGTTTCTGATTTCAGAACGCATTTTTCCAAGACAAAAGAATGAACCTAAAAAGTTATTGTCCGCGGCAAGCCATGCCCTGGCGTTTTGCTCGAGTACCTTGTGGTATTCGTAACTGTCGCCGAGACCGCATGTGCCGAAGAAAACAACATTTTTGCCGTGCAGAGAGGAGATAAGATCGATTATCTCAAGACTGCATGAACCTCGGTTGACCCAGAAGCCTATAAAATAAAGCTCTGCATCCAGAGTGCCGTTCCAGGCCCGTATGTCTACAAGGCCCTTGTCATCTTTGGGACAATTTATGGCATTATAAATTTCTTTTGCCAGCATAAAGGTATTACCTGTTTCACTGGCGTACACGACCAGATATTTTTTCATTCTATGCTTTCTTTTTAAACTCGGTCATACACTTGGGGCAGCGAACCATGATGGTTCCGGCACCCTTTGGTATGCGTATCTTCTGCTTGCATTGCGGGCAGGTATAGATGTGATAGTGTTTGCGCTGAACAAAGTTGCTCTGCTTTTTTCTGAAGAATAAACGTATCTTTTGCTCAATTCTTATAAAACTCTCATTTTCCTTGTATCTCTTTGTGATATTTTTCGATAAAAGCCTGAAATATGAGTAGATCAATAACGCAAAGGCAACATAGTATAGAATACCAAATGGTGAACAAAGCGAGACGATCAAAGCTATTACTGACAATATCAAAAGAAACCTTGTGAGTTTGTCCATTCCGTAGGAACCGTAGCGTCCCTGGAAAAATTGGGAGAAAAAGTTTCTCATTTTAGGTCTCCTTATTATGAAATTATATACAAAAGTCGGTGTACAAAACCTCCACCGACATCATAATTGTACCGTCAGAATGCTATATATACAATGAACTTAAGAGGAAATTATTATAAAAAAACGATAAAACAGCGACTTTCAGCGATTCAATGTGCCAAAAAAACGATATTTTCGCGCTTTTTGGGCAGGTTGATTATTATTAGATTAAACAATATAATAATAGAGGTTGCTCAGCTAAATTAAGAGCAACCTTTTAGTCTTTTATATGGAGGAATTATATGCAGATCATAGTAGTTGGCTGTGGAAATGTCGGCCAGACGCTTACTCAACAACTTAGCAAGGAGGGACATGACATAACAGTCATTGAGGAAAACAGTAATGTTCTCCAATATGTGGTAAACAGTTATGATGTCATGGGAATAGTTGGTAACGGTGCCAGTTATTCCATAATGAAGGATGCGGGAATTGAGTCAGCGGATCTTATGATTGCTGTTACTGAGTCGGATGAGCTTAATCTTCTCTGTTGTCTAATTGCGAAGAAAGCAGGTAACTGCCACACAATAGCAAGAGTACGTAATCCGATCTATAAAAAAGAGATCAATTTCATCAAAGAAGAACTTGGTCTTTCAATGGTAATCAATCCCGAGGAAGCAGCGGCGGGAGAAGCGGACAGACTTCTTAAGTTCCCGTCGGCTACGAAGGTTGAGACTTTTTCAAGGGGAAGAGCGGAGCTCGTAAAGTTCATCGTTACCAAGAACCTCAGAATCTGCGATAAGGCTCTGAGAGATATCCCCGACGACCTCAAGAAGCAGGTCATTATTTCTGTAGTATCACGTGACAATGAAGTATTTATCCCGGACGGTAACTTTATATTAAGGGCCGGAGATGAGATAACAATTTTTGGATCGAGCAGAAACACACTTACTTTCTTTAGAAAGCTCGGACTTCCGACTGCGAAAGTTCCGTCAACTATAATCGTCGGCGGCGGAGAGACAGGTTTTTATTTGGCAAAAGAGCTTATCTCTATAGGAATCAAAGTTACTCTTTTTGAAAAAGATGCATCAAGATGCAAGGAGCTTTCGGAGCTTCTTCCTCAGGCACTTATAATAAACGGCGACGGAACGGACAAGGATATGCTTCTTGAAGAAGGCATCACTTCCGTCGGTTCTTTTGTAGCGCTCACAAACCTTGACGAAGAGAATATCATGCTCTCAATGTACGTTAAGAGCATAAATCCCAAGGCTAAGATCATTACCAAGGTTCACAGAGTAAATTACGGCGATATAATCGGTTCGCTTGATATAGGAAGTGTCATTTATCCCAAGAATATTACCGCTGACAGGATCGTTCAGTTTGTAAGAGGTATGTCGGCTTCCAAGGACAGTAATATTGAGACATTGTACAAGCTTAATGATGAGCGCGTTGAGGCACTTGAGTTTATCGTAAGAAAGGGAAGTCCCGTGATCGATGTTCCTCTTGCACAGCTCAATCTTAAGAAGGGCATTCTTATAGCCTGCATAAATCACTACGGAGAGATACTGTCTCCTACAGGTGCGAGTGTGATCAAGGACAGAGACTCCGTGATCGTTGTTACAACGCATACAGGATTAAAAGACATAAATGATATTTTGGAGAACTAAAAAATGAATTATTCAATGATCAGATACATTCTCTTTAGGCTTATGAGAGTAATGGGATGTCTGTTTATGCTACCGTTTGTAGTGGCAATTATCTATAAGGAATATGACAGCGCGGTGTCTTTTCTGGTACTTGCGGCGGCCTGCTCACTTATAGGTGTCATAGGCTCGTTAAAAAAACCTGCAAACAAGGTTATTTATGCAAAAGAGGGCTTTTCTATCACGGCCGTTGCTTGGATACTGATGAGTCTTTTGGGAGCGGTTCCCTTTGTTATTACAGGAACCATTCCAAGTTACGTTGACGCTGTGTTTGAGACGATATCAGGTCTTACGACCACAGGAGGAAGTATTCTTACAACTCTTGACGGGATAGAGTACAGCGTACAGTTCTGGAGAACATTTACACACTGGATCGGAGGAATGGGAGTTCTGGTATTCCTTCTTGCAATCGTTCCGATGGCGGACGGATACAGTATGCACCTTATGCGTGCGGAGAGCCCGGGACCCGTTGTAGGTAAGATCGTTCCCAAGGTAAAAGATACCGCTAAGATCCTTTATCTTATTTATTTTGGAATCACCGTTGTTGAGATCATATGTCTGTTTCTTTCGGGAATGCCGCTTTATGATGCGATAACGATTTCTTTTTCAACTGTCGGAACGGGTGGATTTGCCGTTAACAATGCAGGTGTCGGCGGATACTCTGTGTTGAGCCAGGCCATAATCATTGTATTCATGGCACTTTGCGGAGTAAACTTTACCGTTTACTATTTCCTTTTAAACAGGAAGCCAAAAGAGGCTTTTGCCATAGATGAAGTAAAATTCTACTTTGGAACAATGTTCCTTGCGGCAGCACTTATTGCTGTGAATATATACAGGGCGGGAATTCTTGATAATGCAGGGCTTTCGTTCCACCATTCGCTTTTTGCGGTTGTTTCCGTTATGACTACGACAGGATTTGGAACACTCGACTTTGATAAATGGCCGATGTTTTCAAAGATGATCCTGTGTATTCTTTCACTTGTCGGAGCCTGCGCGGGTTCAACAGGTGGTGGATTCAAGTTCTCAAGAGCGATCATTGTAGTAAGAAACTTTAGGAATGAGCTTAATTTCATAGTTCATCCGAAAGCTATAAAGAGAGTTTACATGGACGGACACACGGTTGAAGGAACTACGGTTAAGTCGGTTTCTGCATATCTTGGCCTATATGTTATGACATTTATTGCTTCGACAATAGTGGTTGCACTCGATAATTTTGATTTCCAGACGACGGTTACTTCGGTTGCGGCTACGCTCAACAATATAGGACCGGGACTTGGAATGGTAGGACCTATGGGTAATTACTCAGAGTTCTCTGTTTTGTCCAAAATAGTCCTTATGTTTGATATGCTTGCCGGAAGACTTGAGTTGTTACCGATATTTATAATCATGAAACCCAAAACATGGCGTAGATAAGCCATTTTCAAGAAATTGAATAAAATTTGCAATATTTTTGAAAATATCTATTGGAATTTGTGTCCAAATTGTGATAAACTTTAGTTTATTCTGTGAAATAATAGTTAAAAAAGAATAAAGTTTATTTTGAGGTGAAGATGAAAAGAGCAAGGTGGGTAGTTATTGTTCTTGCTGTGGTATTTGTTGTCGCTTTGTCTGTCGTTAGCATTCATATTTACAGAAGGCACGGCTCTAATCAGCAGACAGCTGATAATGAAGATGCATACTATGCCGCAGAAGAGACACTTCTTAAGTATTTGGGCGTTGATAATAAAGAGGATGATTCTTCCGATAGTGACGAGGAAATAGTTGCAGATCTGACGGCGAACAGCAGGTTTACCCAGAGGGTGACTGTTAAAGACGATAATGATGAGATACTCCCGTACAGCGGAACGATAACTAAAGATCCGGAATCGTTTTATCCGGGAACATATGAGATATCATTTAATCAAGAAATTTTGCCAAAAGAGGTAACGGTTGAAGTTGAGATGGATGTGTTAAAGGGCGATGAGGTCTACATACTTACGGGAGATAAGGATTCAGGTTACACGGAGTATGCGGTTGTAACCGTGGATAAGTACAATACCGTAAGATTTTCAACGGAAACGTTGCAGACATATACTTTGTCTACAACAAATATTGCCGCAGCACAGGAAGCTATGGCAGGCATTGTAGGGGATTGAATCAGTTTGAAAGTGCGCCGGCGATAAGAAGCGTGGTCACATATAAGATGATGAGATGAACAGGGTAAAAAGCGTAGAGCAGATATTTATATTTGCCAAGCTTTTTGCCTTGTTTTTGATTATAAAGAAATATTAGGATAAAGGCTGGAAAACTTTGCCATTCAGTGCTGTATGAAGCGATAACAATATATGCGGCGAGTATGTTTAAAGGAAAAATCGGTCTGAAGAAGCAGAATATTACTGCAAGGAAAATTCCGTAGCATTTGTAGTCGCTTTGCAATAAAGATGCAGCGGCGGATGTTATCAGAATAATTATGATGCTTGCGAACATTGCATAGGTGGTATTCAGATTCTTTTTATGAAAATAATTACTTACGGCATCTACGCCGCATAGCGTGATAAGAGCAAGAAAAAGCGTTATGAATACATTGCTGTTTTCAAGATCTATTTTCCCGTAAAAAGCATAGTCATAGGGGAGCTCAGATATCAAAGCGAAAATAAGCAGGCTTGCAGCATATTTCAGTCTATTAGAAGTATGTATGAAACCTTCCGTGATAAGAAAGATAAAGATAGGGAAGGATGTTCTTCCGATAAATCTCAGTGCCTTATATATTGTATTAAGGGTGTCAAAAGACATCCCCACAGGTAAAATGTCATCTTCTACAAGTGGGGCGATCACAGCGGCTCCTATGTGGTCTATAAGCATAGTCACAAGAGCTATCATTTTAAGCGTGTTTCCTGAGATTTTACGAAAATCTGCAAATTTATCCATTAGTCTAAGCTCCGTTATGTCAGATTGCGATAGGAATGTCTTTGAGCTGTTCTCCGGCAACTTCGTAGTTTTCGAGTGACACATCATTTCTGGTAAATTTATAGAAATCCTTTATATCCGGATTTAATGTAAACTTCGGCGCGGGAAGAGGAGTGCGCTTAATGAGCTCTTTTACAAGCGGAATGTGTCTGTCGTAAATATGGGCATCGGCTATCACGTGAACCAGTTCTCCCACGTTCATATCACATACCTGAGCCAGCATATGGACAAGGACCGCATACTGTACGACATTCCAGTTGTTTGCGGCAAGCACGTCCTGCGAGCGCTGGTTGAGTACGGCATTTAGCGTAAGTCTGTCTTCGCCTTTTTTCTGCGTGACATTATAAGTTACGCTGTAGGCACAAGGATACAGGTTCATCTCGTGAAGATCTGAAAACATGTATGTGTTTGTCATGATACGTCTGCTGAAAGGATTGTTTTTAAGATCGTAGATGACTCTGTCGATCTGGTCAAACTCGCCTTCTTTATATATGCTCTTTTGAGCAATCTGATAGCCGTAAGCCTTTCCTATAGAGCCTGTTTCATCGGCCCATTCGTCCCAGATATGACTGTGAAGATCGTTTATATTGTTACTCTTTTGCTGATAAATCCAAAGTATCTCGTCGGTAGCGCTCTTAAGTGCGGTCTTTCTGAGAGTCATGATGGGAAACTCTTTTGAAAGGTCGTATCTGTTTACGACACCAAATTTCTTTATAGTATAGGCAGAAGTACCGTCCGGCCAGTGTGGGCGCACTTTTTCACCTTCTGTTGATGTTCCGTTTTCCATGATATCTTTGCACATGGAAATAAATATTTCATCGGCTTTTGACATACCGTTCCTCCTGATTTAAATAATTATTTTCCCCATTTGTCGCACAATGCGATTATCTGGTCCGCAAATTTTGCTTTGTCTTTGTTTGTCATACCTTCGCTCTTTGCGATTATGCCGACAAGCCTTGCTCCGGCTGCCTTAAGCCTTGCGTAGACATCGGATACGAGAGTGGCCTCTTTGCTCTTTTTGGGAACAGGGACGGCTTCTTTTATGAAGGTTCCTGACACAAGGTCAAACTCTGTTCCGCTGTAAGGCGCGTAGGCATCAAAACCATACTCGTCTCTGAGAAATTTGGCAAAAGAGCTGCAGACGCTGTCCTCACCGTGCACGACGAAAACTTTTTTGGGGCGCTTTTCGTTAAATCCGTTTATCCATTCGATAAGTCCGTTCTTATCTGCGTGTCCCGAGAGTCCTTCAAGTTTGCAGATATCGGCTTTGACATCTACGGTTTCGCCAAAGAGCTTTATCTGCTCGGCACCGTCGATTATGGCTCTTCCGGTGGTACCTACAGACTGATATCCGACGAAAAGAACGGTACATTCTTCTCGCCAGAGGTTGTGCTTTAAGTGGTGTCTTATACGGCCTGCTTCGCACATGCCTGATGCCGAGATTATTACCTTCGGCTCGGGATCTTCATTTATGGCTCTTGATTCTTCGGTCGTGATGGCAAGATTAAGCCCCGGAAAAGTTATGGGATTTATCCTGCGTTTAACAAGCTCCATAGCCTCTTCATCGTAACATTCATAGCGGTTTTCGTTAAATATCTCGGTTGCTTCGACCGCAAGCGGACTGTCCACAAATACCGGGAAATCGGGAAGAGACTTTACGAGTCTGTCCTTTTTTATCTTCCTGATAAAGTAGAGCATTTCCTGAGTTCTTCCGACGGCAAAAGATGGGATGACAACATTTCCGCCTCTTGCAAAAGTTCTGTCGAGAATCTCCGACAGTTCTTTTATATAATCAGGTCTTTCCGTAGAGTGAACCCTGTCTCCGTAGGTCGATTCCATGAGGACATAGTCTGCCGAAGCGGTAAACTCGGGATCTTTGATAAGCGGCTGGGCTTTATTTCCGATATCGCCTGAAAAGACAATTTTTTTGCTGATATTTTTTTCTGTGATCCAAACTTCAATGCTGGCCGAGCCGAGAAGGTGACCGATGTCGGTGAAGCGTATCTTTATTCCGTCGCAGACAGTAATCTCATCGCCATATTTGCACGGAATAAAAGACTTGATCGTCTTTTCCGCATCTTCCATGGAATATGAAGGCTCAATCTGCGTTATATCTTTGTTTCGTTTGGCTTTTCTGTTGCGCCATTCGGCTTCCTGCATCTGGATATGAGCGCAGTCTCTGAGCATTATGTTGCACAGATCGCAGGTCGCGTCGGTTGAAAATATTTTTCCCCTGAAACCTTTGGAGTATAAAAGAGGAAGATTACCCGAATGATCCACATGAGCGTGGGTGAGAAATACATAATCAATCTCGGGTGCCGAAACCGGAATCGGGACATTCTCAAAATAATCTTTGCCCTGTTCCATTCCATAATCTATAAGAATATTTTTTCCACAAGCGGAAAGTAAATGGCAACTGCCCGTAACTTCGTGGTCAGCACCTATAAAGGTAAGTTTCATGGCGTTTCCCCCTTTTCATTTAGCATATCATAATTTCTTTGTGGAAAAAATAGCCGATATTTGGTAAAATAATTGCATTGACTTAATTAGCTAAGAAAAAATTGGGAGATGTTTACTATGAAAAAAAGGGAAAAATTTATTGCGATTGCAATGTGCACAGCTATGGCTTTTTCCGTTGTAGCATGTGGAAAAGATAAGGGAGCTGACGATTCTTCACTTTCTGTTTCGGTTGAAGATGTTGCAGTAGAGGCTTCTTCAGAAGCTTCTTCAGAAGAAGCGGAGAACTTTGAGGTTCCGGAAGGAATGTACCTCAGTGAGATCACAGGTGAACCTATAAGTGAAGAACTCAAGGATCAGCGTCCCGTTGCGGTTATGGTAGATAATGAGAAGACAGCTCTTCCTCATTTTGGAACATCAGAGGCTGATGTTGTCTACGAGCTTATGAACAGTACACAGAATGACAGAATTACCAGACTTATGTGTATCGTTAAGGACTGGGATAAGATTGAACAGATGGGAAGCGTAAGAAGTACACGTCCTACAAATATCCTTCTTGCAGGTTAGTGGAATGCGGTACTTTGCCATGACGGCGGTCCTTTCTACATCGATGAGTATCTGAAGAACCCTTGGGCTCAGCACTTCTCAGGAACATTCCAGAGAGTAAAGAACGGAAAGCCCAGAGAATTTACAGAGTATGTTTGCAAGGGAGACCTTGATAAGAACTTCTCAAGCAAGTCTTCAGATCCTGAGTATTCAAAGAATTATACACAGTATAAGAATGAAGGAAGTCATTTCAACTTTGCTCCTTACGGAAAAGAAGTAGACCTTACAAAGGTTTATGAGAGGACTTATCCCGCAACAGAGATTTCACTTCCTTTCTGGCACAATACTTCAACACTTAAGTATAATGACGAGACTAAGGAATATGAGTACTATGAGTACGGTTCACGTCACGAGGACGGAGAGGATAACGAGCCTCTCAGCTTCAAGAATGTACTCATTCAGAAATGTGATTTCCATCAGTATGATGAGCACGGTTATCTTATTTATAACTGTATCGCAGCAGGACAGCCTGGATGGTACATTACAAACGGCGTTGCCAAAGATATTACTTGGGTAAAAGATGGCGATAATCATGTAACCAAGTATTATGATGAAAATGGTAAAGAGATTCAGATCAACACAGGTAAGACATATATCACACTTGTTCCGGCTGATACATGGGATTCACTTACTGTAAAGTAATAAATTAAAAAAAACTATGAGGGCTGCAATGAATATGTTGCAGCCCTTTACTGTATTGTAGGAGGAAAATATGAAAGCAATAGTAGCAGTTGATAAAAATTGGGCCATAGGATATCAGGGACGTCTTTTGGTAAGTATAAGAGCAGATCAGCAGAATTTTAAGAATTTAACAATGGGAAAAACTATCGTATATGGAAGGAAAACTCTTGAGACGTTTCCTCGAAAAGCCGTTCTTCCCGGAAGAAACAATATTATTCTTTCTACAAAGGAGGATTATGAAGTAAAGGATGCCGTTGTGGCGCACAATAAGGAAGAGCTTTATGAGCTTATAAAAGATATTCCTTCCGATGATATATTTATCATTGGCGGAACAAGCGTGTATAATGAATTTATTGATGAGTGCGATACGGCTATTGTCACTTTTATCGATAAGGAATATCAGGCAGACAGTTTTTTTCCAAATCTTGATGAAAATCCTGACTGGGAGCTTGTCGATGAGAGTGAGGAACAGGTTTATTTCGACATAACATATACATACAGGACATACAAAAAGAAATAAAAGTGTTAATGGGGTGAAATGCCTATGGAGAAAAGAGTTCTTATTTTGATAAATAAAACTGCGGGGGTTGGAAAAGCAGGAAATTATACTATGGATATTGTGACGAGGTTTGCAAAGGCAGGATATGAGCCGGTTGTGTTTCCTATTTTGCCTGAGGATGGTATAACCTCGGAATCTATCATATATCAGTATGACGGCAGGGTAGATGCCATACTGTGCAGCGGCGGCGACGGTACGCTTAATCATGTGGTCAATTCAATAATGCGGATGAAGAACAAACCTGTTTTGTCATATATCCCTGCGGGAAGCACCAATGATTTTGCCAAAGGTCTTGGAATACCCGGAGTGAGAGCAAGAGCTATCGAGGCAGCGGTAGACGGAAAACCGTTCAGTTACGATGTGGGAAAGATGAATGGCACGTATTTTAATTATGTTGCGGCATTCGGAGCTTTTTCGAAAGTGAGTTATGCAACGGATCAGGAGTTAAAAAATGTTCTTGGCTACGCGGCATACATACTCAGTGCCATCGCTGAACTTCCGCAGAACATCGGATACAGCTGCCACATGGAGATTGAGGCTGACGGCGTAAAAGAAAGTGGTGATTATGTCTTTGGAGCAGTGAGCAATTCATCGTCTGTTGCGGGAATGACTCTCTTTGGAGATGAACTGATTCAGCAGGATGACGGACAGATGGAGCTTATTCTTATCCATGCACCAAAGAATCTTGTTGAATTTAATTCAATAATTTCCGCACTTGCGATGAAATCACCGGATAATCCGTATCTTACATACAAGCAGGTTAAGCATGTTACATTCAAAGCTACGGAAGATGTAGAGTGGACGCTTGACGGTGAATTTGGCGGATCGTACAAGGAGACGGATGTATCTGTCATAGAGAAGGCTATAACTATACGGACAAAGTATACATAAGGAAGATGTGGTGACAGGGGGACGGAGCAGTTGACACCTCGTACTGAGGTGTCAACTGCTCCGTCCCCCTGTCACCACCGTCTCCCTGTCTGCTCCCCCTGTCACCAATTCAAAAAAGGAAAACGCTGATGATTCAGTGTTTCCCTTTCTGAAAAAGAGGGTGTGGTTATCTATAGAATACTTCACCGAGTTTAAGATCTCTCTTAAACGACGGTATGGAAGTGTTCTTATCAATTATTACAGCTTCAATCCCCATCATCTCAGCCCAATCAACCATCTGATCTGCGGTAAGGTCATAGGAGAATGCTGTGTGGTGTGCGCCGCCTGCAAGTATCCATGCTTCGGCTCCTGTGTAAAGATCCGGATAAGGTGTCCAATAAGCAGTTGCAACCGGAAGGTTAGGCATGGGCTTTTCTGTCTTTTTACATTCAACTTCGTTGATGATAAGGCGGAATCTGTTGCCGAGGTCTATAAGTGATGTGGCAATACCTTTGCCTTCTTTTGAAGTAAATACAAGCCTTGCGGGATCTTCTCTGTCACCCATTGAAAGCGGTTTAACCCTGATGCTGATAGGACCGTCTGCGATAGTCGGGCATATCTCAAGCATATGGGCTTCAAGTATTCCTTCTTTTCCCCTTACAAGGTTATATGTATAGTCTTCAAGCATTGAAGTGCCCTTTGCATCTTTCATGCCGGAAGTCATTATCTTCATAAGGCGTACCATTGCCGCAACTTTCCAGTCGCCCTCTGCGCCAAAGCCGTAGCCTTTTTCCATGAGCCTCTGGATTGCAAGTCCGGGAAGCTGGCCGAGTGAGCCGAGGTCGCCGAAGTGTGTAACGATTGCCTGATAGTTCTTTTCCTCAAGAAATCTTTCAAAGCCAAGCTCAATCTGAGCCTGAACGGCAACGTGTTTCTTGAATTCCTCGGGATCTCTTCCGTCAAGGATGATCTCGTATTTGTCATAATACTCATCGAGAAGAGCGTTTACGTCGGAAGCACTCACGGATGCGACACTGTCTGCAATCTCATTTACAGGATATGTGTCGACTTCCCAGCCGAATTTGATCTGAGCTTCGACCTTATCGCCCTCGGTAACGGCAACGTTTCTCATGTTGTCGGCAACACGCATTACTCTGATGTGACTTGATTCCATAACGCCGACAGCGGTTCTCATCCAGGATGCAATCCTGTTTCTTACTTCGTTGTCTTTCCAATAGCCTGCGATAACTTTGCGCTCGATGCCCATTCTGCTTACGATGTGTCCATATTCCCTGTCACCGTGTGCAGCCTGGTTTTCGTTCATGAAATCCATATCGATGGTATCGTAAGGAATTTCTTCATTGTACTGAGTGTGCAAGTGTAAGAGAGGCTTTCTGTATTCCTGAAGACCGAGAATCCATGATTTTGCGGGTGAAAACGTGTGCATCCAAGTGATCACACCTGCGCAAGTCTCATCGGCATTCGCCTCGTTGAAAGTCTGTCTGATAAGTTGATTTGTTATAAGAACAGGTTTCCAGACAACTTCGAACGGAAGTATGCCTGACTTGTTGAGCTCTTCAACAATCTCTTTTGAATGATTCGCAACATGTCTCAGGACTTCATCCCCATAAAGATCCTGAGAACCTGTGCAGAACCAGAACTTGTACGTTTTTGTTTGAATCATATGTAACCCTCCTTAATATATAGCGTTTACCCCATGTATTGCTTTCCCTTCTCACAAAAAAGACAATACGTTTATAATATGATTTTCAAACTTGTACGTACGAGTGGTCAAGTTGTAAACTTTGATTCCAAGAAAAAAATAATTAGATCAGTGTTTTCCTAAATAGCCCTGTTTTTACAGGAGTTTCCGGTGATGAGCTTAGGTTCGATGACAATCTTTTTGTCAACTTCCTCGCCGTGGATCATCTTTAGCAGGGCTTCTGCGGCAATTTTGCCGAGTTCTTGCTGAGGGTGAACTATGGTCGTAAGGGTAATATCAGTGTTAGTCGATGTTTGCGAGTTGTCATAACCTGTAATTGAGATATCTTCGGGGACTTTAAGCCCGAGTTCGCGGATGGCCTTGATAAGGTGAAAGGCTATCTGGTCATTGTAGGCAACGATCGCATCAACTTTTTTGCCGCTTCGTATCATTTTCTGAAGAGTTGTATATGGGTGAACGGCGCGGTCTTCCGTATAGAACCAGATGACATTCTCCGGATCGTAGGCGATGCCTTCTTTTGCGAGAGCTTTGGCGTAGCCTTTGTGCCTGTTTTGTCCCTGTGTATCGTCGCTTTTAAATACGCCGAGGATGTTCCTGTGCCCGAGCTTTATCAGGTGTTCGGTCAGAAGGTATGCGCCCTTTTCATCGTCCATTATCACGTGCGGCTTATCCTCCATGACAGAGTACGCACCCTGAATGAAGATGTAGGGGATGCCGTAGGAATCAAGCCTGTCATACAGATATTTGTGCTTGCAAAAGACATTGCTCTTACTGGGCTCTATTATTATTCCGTCGATGTTTTTTTCAATAAGATTTTCAAGACATTGTATTTCTCTTGTCCTTGAGTTGTTGGTATTTTTAAGAACAATGCTGTATCCGTTTTCTGAAAGAACGGAATCGATACCGCTTATGACCTTCGGAAAAATGTAGTCCGAAAGATATGTCATCACAACGGCGATATCCTTTGAGTCCTTTTTGAATCTTGATGCATCCGAGCAGAATGTTCCGCTTCCTTGAACTGCGTACACGAAACCTTCGTTTATCAGGTTTGAGATTGCCTTTCTGACTGTCTGGCGGCTAACGCCATACTTTGCGGTAAGTACATTTTCGGACGGCATTTTTTCTCCGGGTTTAATCTGTTCTTCTAAGATAAGTTGCTTTAGTTCTTCCTCTATCTGCTGATATTTAAGCGAAGCTGATTTCTTATTATTCATGTGAAAGTTCTCCTTATTGTCAGTGAACTATAATTTTTTGGTTGTAAATACATATATAAGTCATAAGTGTGGGGGAGTCAAGGAGGGAGAGAAAGGGGTGGTGACATGGGGACGGAGCAGACAGGGGGAGGGTGG